>Ga0181575_10003573_pt1 | contig 10950 bp, 10 predicted proteins | sample 101ome_23_FD_145599 | JGI IMG/M metagenome (GOLD analysis project Ga0181575, IMG submission 145599) | Coastal salt marsh microbial communities from the Groves Creek Marsh, Skidaway Island, Georgia - 101411CT metaG (spades assembly) | ecosystem: Environmental > Aquatic > Marine > Intertidal zone... | reverse complement strand
GGCGTTTTACCTTGGCGGGGAGTATCCACTTTGGCAAATCACGCTGGCAGCATTGATTGGTGCGATTGTCGGCGACCATGCCGGTTATTTTATCGGCAGGTATTCAGGGCCAACGCTGTGGCGTCACCGTTTCATACTGCGCCATGAAGAGAAAGCGCGAAAGGTTCAGCGCTGGCTGCAGACTTCGGCGCCGCTGACGATTTGTCTGGGTCGCCTGGTGCCTGCCGTCCGTTCGCTAACGCCGGTTATTGCCGGATTGTCAGACCTAGCGCCGCGCCGCTTCATGCTGATTGATTTATTTGCTTGCGCATTATGGTCGACAGGCTTGTCTCTGCTGGTCAGTGGTATTGCGGCAATTTGAACGTCATTTTGCAGTGCAACACTGATCCGGCCCGCAGCCACCCTCGTATATTTGGGTGATTGATGATAGCGAGCCAGAACTATGACCATTCTTTATATTACTTTTGCTTTACTCTGCCTGATTCCGCTTGCGCTGACGCAACAGACAGGCAGTCACATGATCATCGCCAGGGAGCCTGCAAGGGCACAACGCGGCGGCACATCTCGCGAGGCCAGGGTTAGCTGAGCGGCGGTTCCGAGATCTTGAGCAGCTGTTTCCCGGTGTTTTTGCCCTCGAAAAGACGGAGAAACGTCTTTGGCGTATTCTCGATACCTTCCTGGATATCTTCACCGTGTTTCAGTTCGCCTGATGCGATCCAGCCTGCCAGCATCTTCGAGGCTTCGGCTGCCTGGTCAAAGTAATCGATCAAGATGAAACCCTGCATGGTGCAGCGGCGGATCACCAACTGCATATAGTTCTTTGGTCCCGGTGGTAGCTCCTCCTCATTGTAGGAAGAGATACCACCGCACAGAACGATGCGGCCATTCATGGCCATATTGAGCAACGCTGCGTCCAGGATGTCCCCACCGACGTTGTCGAAAAAAATATCGATGCCACTGGGGCATTCTTGTGCAAGCCTTGCCTGGACGTCTTCTGACTTATAGTCGATGGCAGCATCGAAGCCCAGCTCGCTGGTCAGCCAGGCACACTTCTCCGGCCCGCCAGCGATACCAACAACTTTAGCGGCACCCTTGATGCGTGCGATCTGACCCGCAACGGAGCCGGTAGCGCCTGCTGCACCGGAAACCACCACCACATCACCTGCCTTGGGCTTGCCGATATCAAGCAGGCCGAAATAGGCGGTGAGACCTGTGCCACCCAGAGCACTCAGTACCAGGTAGGGCGGGACGCCATCGGGGACCTTGGCGATGCGGCCCATGACGCCGGGCTGACCATTGTTGATGGCGTACTCCTGCCAGCCGAACATCCCGGAGACAAATTCGCCGGGCTGAAAATCGGCGTTGTTGGATTCAACGACCTGGCCTACCGCGCTGGCGCGCATGACTTCACCTAATTGAACCGGCGGGACATAGCTTTTGACGTCATTTAGCCAGCCACGCATGGCGGGTTCGAAGGCGAAGTACAGGTTGCGGATCAGGAATTCGTTCTCGCCCAGATCGGGGAGCGGTGCCTCGATGTATTCGAAGTCGGTCTCTTTAACCATGCCCACGGGCCTGGAGTTTAGACGCCACTGACCGTTGATTCTATTAGACATACTGTGCTTCCCCTCAGAGTCGTTGAACAGATGGGGATTATAGCGGCTCTTGCTGCGTTGAATCGAGATTGCTAACGTGGCGCCAGAAAACAGGGTATTCACATGGTCCAGAAAAACAAGAAGCTGGGAACAGCGCTGGGATGGCTTGCCTTCAGCGTCGCTGTTCTGGCCGCGGCCTACTGGTTTTACCTCGCGAACCAGGTTGCGATCCCTGCAAACCGCACCCTGTTTGTTTCGGTCTTTTTGCTCGGTCCTTTGCTTGGTATCGCTGCTTTCGTGGTGGGTACACGCTGGTATGGCGGTATCCCGGCGACGCTTGGATTTGTCGTGGGCGCGTTCCTGACCGCGACCATTGCCATCAGTAAACAGCAGGTTGCAGCCAATCCCATCAAAGTGGGCGACAGCATGCCTTATTTCACTGCTATCAATGACAAGGGAGAAGCATTCAGCTCTGGCGCGCTCGCGGGCACACCCGTGCTGGTCAAATTTTTCCGGGCGCACTGGTGACCATACTGTGTCGCCGAGTTGCGGCGATGGACTGAACTTGAGGCCGAGTTCGACAAACGGGGGCTGCGCGTGCTGACTGTCAGCACTGATTTGCCGGAAGTGATAAAGGCCCGCCGCGGCGCTCACGGACTCAACGCAGAAATGTTGTCTGATCGTGACCTGGGTGTGACAGATGCCTTTGGTCTGCGTAATCAGTTGATTCACTCCGGGCCGGTCGGGGAGGGGCAAGCGGAAGCGCTGCCGGTGCCGACGACACTGCTGATCGATGCTGCAGGTCAGGTCCTGTGGATGGAGCAGTCCGAAAATTACCAGCGACGGTCCGGCCCTGAAGTTGTGCTGGCAGCCATGGAAACCTGCCTTGATTGACTGTCGCGCGGCAGCGTTTGCAGAGCGGGCGACCGACGCTTTGAGCGATGGCTGCGGTTCGGTGCGGATTCTTCCTGAATGAATCAAACCGCTGATATCCCTCGCGCTGAGTATCCCCGGCCCCTGCTGGTGCGCGACAGGTGGTTGAACTTGAATGGTGCCTGGCGCTTTGCGGTTGACCCGGATAATGTTGGGCGCCGCGAAGGCTGGCAGCGTCGAGAGTTGCCCGGCACCGCTGTCATCCAGGTCCCGTTTGCACCAAATTCGGCGACCTCCGGTATCCACGACTGTCCGACTCATGGCGTCATCTGGTATCAACGGGCATTTGAGGTGCCTGCCAGCTGGCTGGCAGGCGGTTGCCGGCTGCGACTGGGTGCGGTTGACCATAACACCCAGGTGTTCGTCAACGGAGAGTTCGTGGGTGAACACAGCGGTGGGTACGCCCCCTTTGCGTTTGAGCTGCGAGACTACCTGCAGCCAGGCACAAACCAAATCAGTATCCGGGTCGAAGATTCGCTGTCCTGGACCCAGCCGCGTGGCAAGCAGGCAGGCACGACGCGCTGGCCCATTGACTACGACGGTGTCATCGGCATCTGGCAGACGGTCTGGCTCGAGCCGGTGCCCGCGGTGTCGATCGAATCAGTTTGTACTCGCTTCGATCTACAGAGCAGCACGCTCACCTGCCAGGTTGATTTGTCGCACCAGGTCGAGGGACAGCTCCGGGTTGAATTGCGACAGGACGATAAGACGGTTGCTGAGGGTGTTTCTGAAGTCACTCTGCGCGCTGAAACCCGCGTTTCGCTGGGCGTTGATGCACCTGTGCTGTGGTCCCCGGACCAGCCGTATTTATATGATCTCAGGCTCACGCTAGAGCCGCTACAAGGTGAGCAAGACATTATAGAGAGTTACTGTGGGTTGCGTGAGATCACCACCAACGATGGCCAGCTCCTGTTAAATCAGGAGCCCCTGTATCTGCGTGGCGTGCTGGATCAGGGTTATTTCCCTGAAGGCTGGTACACAGCGGTAAGCGATGCCGACTACCGGCAGGATATCGAGTTAACCCTGGCCATGGGCTTTAACTGTGTGCGCAAGCACCAGAAGGCTGAAGACCCACGCTTTCTCTACTGGGCTGACAGGTTAGGGCTGCTGGTCTGGGCAGAGATGCCTTCTGGCCGAATTTTTTCGACAGAGCTCGTCAGGTTACTGGCAGATGAGTGGTCGGATCTGATCGTCCGCGATAGAGGGCATCCCTCTGTTGTGACCTGGGTTGCGTTCAATGAATCGTGGGGCGTATGGCATCAGTCAGAGCGGGCCGAGCAGCGTGCGTTGGTTGAAAGTATGGTGTCGCTGACGCGCACGCTCGATCCGAGCAGGCCGGTGGTCGGCAACGATGGTTGGGAATTCAGTCAGGGGGACCTATGGACCCTGCACGTCTACGAAGAAGGCGACAACCTCAGCGATCGAGTCGTGCAGTTGATGGATAATCCGGGGATCGCTGTCACTGAGGGTGAGAACGGACTGGGGCGCCGGATCGGGGCCCTGCCCGGAGCGTCGGTCACCAACCTGCCTATACTCCTAACTGAGTGCGGAGGTTTCGGTTTTGGCACACATGGGTCAGAAGACTTCAGTTACGGCGAGTTGCCAGAAACGGCGGTTGAGCTTGAGGCGCGAATCAGGTCAGCTGTCGCTGTGATCAGACAGACGACGACGCTGCAGGGTTATGTCTGGACCCAGTTGACGGATGTGCAGCAAGAGGTGAACGGCCTGCTCTATTTTGATCGCAGTCCCAAGCTGCCTCTGACTACGCTGCGGGACATCTTCGGCGACAATGCCTGAAAGAGCCTGAAGCAGGGTCGTTCGGCGGCTTCGGCCTTCTCAGGCGTCGCCAATACCGAGTGGCCGGTAGTACTCCCTGCCTTCCGAGACATACTCACCCATGACCTTCATAAAGGTTTCGCCTGCTGAGCCTTCCGCGGTCAGCGTCAGGTTCTGGCGAATGAAGTTGATGCTGTCCGGGTTCAGTGCCTGCGCCATCGCCCAGTGCTCCTCTGCCTTGTCCTGGTAGCCGTACTCCCGGTACAGGTTCGCCAGGCGGAAGGCAGCATCAGCTTTCTGCTGATCGGCCGTGTGCTGACGGATGTTGCCGGTGACTGTTGCCGCGTTCTGCACGTGTACGCTGGCCGCACCTTTCTCGATCCAGTCTTTCAGGGCCGGCGTGTAGACATCATTGCCGAAAGTGATTGCCTGATCGCCCTCGCCGATTTCATGGACCTTGGAATAGGTGCCTTCATCAATGCGGACAATTCTGCCTGCTTCGTCAATCCAGGCAGCAGACGGCACATTGACAAAATTGAAAGCGCTGCTGACGATATGATCCTGGTCGATAACCTGAACATAGGTCGGGTTTGCCGCGTCAAAGATCGGGCCAGCTGTGGCCTCACCGCCGGTGTCTTCAGCGACACAGATCAGGACGAAGTTGGGGTCGTTGAGGTCTTCATAAACTTGTTGCCACACGGACACATCGAGGAAACATCCTCACCATGAAGACCAGGTTACGATCAGTGCCTTCTTACCTTTCAGGTCTGCGAGCCTGAAAACGTTACCCTTGCGATCGGTCAGTTCAATGTCTGGCGCCATGGCATCGAGCAGCATCTGCTCGCGCCGGGCCGGTATCTCAGCAAAGCTCCAGACGCGTGTCTCTGTATCGTGGACAAAGGGCTGGCCCAGCAGGTCGGCAAATGCGGTGAGGTTGAACCACTGCCTGCCTGCCTCTGTCACCATGAGCGTTTCGTTCAGGGGGATGCACATGTCGTCGAGGCAGGCGCCTTCCGGTTTAAGCTCAAAGCCATTGATGGCGGTAAGGTCTTCCGGCTGGATCAGCAGCGTATCGTCCCCACGGGCCTCAGTCAGGGTGACTTTTCTGCCCTGGTACAGGACTGTGGTGCAGCCATCTGCGTGGATCGGCTTCATCTCGTTCGGGAAACGCAGATCCGGATAGGCCATAAAGGCTTCGGTCATGGACTCTCTCCTAGTTTCAGGTCGAGCTATCCTACTCTGTTTTTAATTGCCTTTGAATTCGGGCTGACGTTTCTCGAAGTAGGCGCGCAGACCCTCACGACGATCCTCGCTCTGCGCCGTTAACAGGTTCTGGTCTGCATCCATGTGCATGACTGCATTGTCGAGCGCGCTGCTGACAGCATTGATGCTCTGTTTAATCATCTGGGTGGGAACTGGTGGCTGCGCGGCATAGCGCGCCGACAGTTTCAGAGTTTCGGCCTCAAGCTCAGCCCTGGGTACCACCTTGTCGAGGTAGCCCCAATTCAGCAGGGTTGCTGCGGATTCATTGTCGCCGAGCATGATCATGCGCTTGGCACGGGCGGGGCCGATCAGACGGACACACAGCGGCAGGGAGTGCCACATCAGGTTTATGCCGAGATTGACCTCAGGGTAGCCGCAGAAAGCATCATCCGAGGCGATACGAAAGTCACAAGCGGTAGGGATGCAGGCACCGCCGCCGAGCGCAGCCCCGTGGATCGCGGCAATGGTTACCTGAGGTATTTCTGTAATCGCCCGAATCATGCGGGCACCGAGGGCAGTGTTGCGGCGGGCCATGACGAGGCTGGTGTCGCTGCTTTTCTCTTTCAGGTCAGCACCGGCACTGAAGTGTCGGCCCGCGCCTTTGAAGATTACGACGCGACAGTTTTCGTCCTCGAGGAAGTGGCGCGAGGCATGCTCGATTTCCGTCATGATGCGTGTGTTGAGCGCATTCATAGCATCAGGACGGTTCAGGATGAGTGAAGTCACGAGGCCGTCCTGTTCAAGCCGGATGTGCTGATAGTCCACGTCGTCTGCTCCCTCTAATGGCCGGGTCGGAGCCTGCAGTCGCGTCACCCTCTGGCGCGTTTGCGTGCAGCCCCGTTCAGCCTGATCTGTTTGAAAATGAACTTGATGAATCCTAGCGGATGTTGCCGAACTTTGCGCCACAGAAGACTGCGCACGTGACGGCTGCCGTCATACGTGCCCTCGCGCTGGCCGTGACCCTGATGAATGGTGATGGCGGGCACATCAACCACCTCGAGGGGCAATTCGAGGCTGATTTTTTCTGTTTGAGGTATCAGGCAGACATTGTCATCACAGGCCTGGTACCTGATCTCGAGTGCAATCCTGGCAGACTCCTGGTCCAGCGGACGCACTTCGCTGGCCAGCTCACCGACGGCATAGAAGGGAATCCTGACGTCGAACTTGCCATGCCAGACCGACAGTTCGATCTGCATTTCCTTTAGCGTCAGGGTTTCTGTCTGTGGATAGACCGGTGGCTCAGTCAGGAAACCGGGTGGCCCTTTGACTGTAATCCGGAGCGGTAGCATGCCTTCGGGTACGGGCTCGCCATAGAGATGAAGGCCATCAGCGAGTTCGAACCGCACAATGATCTCGCGCACAATGCCCTGGCGGATCGTTGCATGTGCCCCGGGCACGCCGACCCAGATGCTGATGTCTTCCTGTTCTGACTGTGCCGCGACGTTGCTCTCGTCGATGACTGTGTGGCCAAGGGCGGCTGCCAGCAGACGCTCGGCACTGTCACGTTTCTTATAGGAGTCGTGAAAAAATTTGGCGTTGACTCCACCTGTTTCATCACAGACATAGGCGCCGGGGTAGGGGATGCCGTAGAGAAATGCTTCGCCGGGATTAATCTGGTCATTGAGAATGCCATAGTCCCTGATCACCGCAGAGTCGATATCGGACAGCATAGGGAAGGGAATGCGTTGTTTCTCGCTGAACTCAGCCAGGGCTGCCTGATCGTCATAGGAAATGACATAGAGTTTGATCCCGTTTTCCCGGAATTTCGGGTAAGCATCGCGCAGCTCGCCGAGCTGCGTCCAGCAGGGCGGTCACCAGACAACAGAGCGGATAAAAACAACAACCGCCCGCGCCTCGTCGCGATCGGCATGCAGGTCGACTGGCCTGCCATGGGCATCAGGCAGCGTGAAGCCGGGCAGTATCTCGCCAATTTCAGGGCCTGTGCTGTGACCGGCAGGCAGTCCGGCACGCGCGGGATGACCCAGCGCCACCGGTGCATCAAATCCGTGTTCATCTCGCTCCACGACCATCTTGCTGCCTCAGCTAGCTGCTTTTAGTCAGCAGCTTCTCGCAACCTGTGCCGGCGAGCAGCGCATCGACCTGGCGCCGTTCCTCGTCGTCGAGACGGGCGTACTCTGAGCGCAGCCAGTGCAGGCACTTGGCCTGGTAGGGGAAAGGTTCCTGTACCCATTGTCTGCCTTCGACTTCGGTTTCAACCTTGTCGAGCCCCTGATCAATAGCCGCGGCATTGGCCAGCATGACCGGGACATAGGTTCTGCCAACTTCTATCAGCAGTGCGGTGAGTGTCGCGGGGAAGTCATCTGTTGTAACGAATGTCGCTGACTCTGCCTGCAGGCCGCTCTGGTCTTCCATCTTGCTGACCCAGGCATGAATCCGCGGGAAGTCTGCTGCTGCAACTTTTGCCGGGGTCGGATCAAACTGGGTCAGCTGCGTTAGCTGGCCGAAACAGGCGAAGTCTGCTGAGCCAGGCCGCGTGCCCATCAGAAATGGCCAGGTCTTGAGATGCTCGTTCAGGCATTCGAGAAAGCGCCTGTAGCTGTCTTCGATGACCGGTGCCGTGGTGTCGTTTGAACCGACAACATAGAGCCGCGAAATCTGGCGCTCGGAGAACATCTGCTTCATTTGCGCGATGGTCTCGTCTGGTTGCGAGACGTCCTGGTAGTGCGGCAGTACGGAGCCTGCCTGCTCGATATCGTCCCTGTAGTACCAGCGGTAGTGGAACATGGCCTTGGTCAGCCACTCATCGCCATAGTCCTCGAGCAGGTAATTGATGAAGCCAATCACGGGATCCTCGGGCATGACCGAGCGGCCGGGGTAATCAGTTTCCAGGCGGCGAATGATTGGTGTGCTGTCTACCTCGGCCTGCAGCGCACCCTGGTTATCGGGGAAGTAAAAGATCGGGATCAGGCCGACCCTGGGTTTCGGCAGATCCTCGCGCTCAGATTGAATGAATTCATAGGGGATACGGCGATAGCGCAGGACGGCCAGCATCTTTCGGGTATAGGGGGAGCCCGGAGATCCCCTCAAAGCAATTCTGTCGTCTGCCATCTGGCGGCCTCTTGCGAGTGTGAGTTCATAGAATAATGTAGGGCATTACATTGGTGCCTGTAAATGCAGCGACCGGCAGATCGGCAATGCCAGCCTGGTTATCGGAGCAAGGCTGCATTAGCGATGCTTGCCAGCCGGGCTGAAAGGTCGATGCCCGTCAGGTCATCAATAGTGGCAATGCCGCCCGGGTTGACCACATTGACCTCAATGATCCACGGGTAGGCGATATCAACGCCGGTGAACCAGGCGCCATGGTCTACCAGCGCCGCGGCGAGCACTGTCAGTTTTTCAGACTCAGCTGCGGTCAGCTCACAGGTACTGGCAATGCCCTGCTGGCTGAGGTTGGTGCGATGATCGCCGGCCGGTGCATGGCGCAGATACTGGCCAAGAACCTGGCCGCCTGCGAGCAGCACGCGCTTTTCGCCCGCTTCAATTTCGGGGACATAGCGCTGGATCATAGCGTACTGGCTGTTGTCTGAACCGCACAGCGTAGCCAGGATGGCCGGCAGGTTTCGGTCAGCCGCATCGGTTAAAAACACATCCCGGCCGAGACTGCCCGCCGGTGGCTTGATGATCCATCGGCCACCTTTATCGCGAATAATGTGCTCCAGCCTGGCAGCATCGTTGGCGGCGTGGGTCTCCGGTGTCTGGAACAGATCCGGTCTGCTGGCGAGGAAATACTTGCTCCGGATATGCATGATGGCGTCAACGGTGTTGATGAGGCGTTGCTGCTTGCCGACCAGCTGCAGCAGTTGCATCTTGTCAAGAAAAGTCGCTCGCTCGCCCAGAGAAAGAACCCAGATCAGGTCGTGATCAAGTGCCTGCTCATGACAGGGAGGGAAGTCGGCGCCGACGGTCATGCCTGGCTGCCAGTCAAATCCCTCTGCTGACAGTACGTTATCCGTTGCGGCCCGATGGCTGTCGAGTCTCAGGGTGTCGATCAGCAGGCATGAAACCTCATGGCCAAGCTGGCTCAACTGCGGTGCCAGGCGGATGAAATTGTCATCTTCGAGAAGTGGCGAGTGCCGCGTCAGCAGCGCTATACGTGCCATGTTCGATTCACCTCCTTGATGGTTTGTCATGCCCCAGGCCGAGCAGTGTATTGCCTCGCTGCGGTATAATAAACGGCAGAAACCAGGAGAATCTCGACTGATGTCCGGTATTGCATTTGATGTGCCCCTGCATCAAAGCCACATGATGAGCGACGCTGAGGTCGCGGCTTACAAGTCACGGATTGCGGCACTGCTGAAACAGCAGAATGCAGCGATCGTTGCGCACTATTACACGGATGATGCGATTCAGGAACTTGCCGAGGAGACTGGCGGGTTTGTTTCCGACTCTCTTGAGATGGCACGGTTTGGCGCGGCTTGCGACGCGGATACGCTGATCGTCTGTGGCGTGAAATTTATGGGTGAGACCGCCAAAATACTCTCGCCGGAAAAACGTGTACTGATGCCGACTCTCGAAGCCACCTGTTCACTCGATCTGGGCTGCCCGGTTGATGAGTTCTCCCGTTTCTGCGATGCGCACCCGGATCACACGGTCATTGTTTATGCCAACACCTCGGCTGCGGTAAAGGCCCGATCCGATTGGGTGGTTACTTCCAGCATTGCGCTCGAAGTGGTCGAGCACCTGTTAGACGAGGGCAAACCCATGATCTGGGCGCCTGATCGATACCTTGGCACTTACATCAACAACGAGACCGGGGCGGATATGGTGTTATGGGATGGCGCCTGCATCGTCCATGAGGAGTTCAAGGCAAAGGGTCTGAAGGATCTCATGCACGTCTACCCTGACGCTGCCGTGCTGGTGCACCCGGAAGCGCCGCCGGCGGTGACCGAGTTGGCAGACGTGGTGGGGTCAACCACCCAGATCATCAAGGCCAGCCAGGAGATGTCCAACGAGCAGTTCATTGTCGCGACAGACAAAGGCATCTTTCACAAAATGCGTCTGCTGGCCCCCGACAAGGTATTCATTGAAGCCCCGACTGCGGGTAGCGGTGCCACCTGTCGCAGCTGTGCCCATTGCCCATGGATGGGCATGAATGCGCTGGAAAACCTTGAGTCATCGCTGCTAGAGGGTGACAACGAGATTCTCATCGACGAGGAGGTCCGCCAGCGTGCCATGATCCCGTTGCAACGGATGGTGGATTTTCAGGCTTCGGGGGACTTTCGGGTAAGAACTTAAGCTGCCTAATCGCAGGCGGGCGCTTCCGCACTTTTAATTTTGTGTTGGTAACACAAAATTAAAAGCGCTGTCGCGTAGGACTTCCGCTGAGCGGAAGTCTCAGGAATCTTTCATCTCCCAGATTTCC
>Ga0181575_10003570_pt1 | contig 10954 bp, 12 predicted proteins | sample 101ome_23_FD_145599 | JGI IMG/M metagenome (GOLD analysis project Ga0181575, IMG submission 145599) | Coastal salt marsh microbial communities from the Groves Creek Marsh, Skidaway Island, Georgia - 101411CT metaG (spades assembly) | ecosystem: Environmental > Aquatic > Marine > Intertidal zone... | reverse complement strand
AAATATACAATTTTTAGTTATCCAAAAGTTTTGAATAATCTAATTATTTTAACGTTTCCTATAACAATGTTTTTTTTATTCAATAAACTTGAAAGTTCTAATGAATTAGGAATTTATTGGTTATCAGGAGTAGGAAAGGAGAGAATTATAAATTTAACTCTATTTATTTCTTTTTTAGTTTTTATTTTTCATTCATTTATGTCTGTGTATTTTGCTCCCAATACTTCTTTTAAGGGGAGACAAGTTTTAGCAAATTCAGAATTTTCTATTATAAATGCCCTTGTAAAAGAAAATAATTTTAACTCTCCGCTTAAAGGTTTGACAATTTTTGTAAACAAAAATGATAAAAGGGGTAGTTTGGAAGGCGTTTCAATTTTTGAAAAAGACAGGACTATTTTAGCTAAAAAAGGTTTGGTTGTTTCAAAAGGAGATGAGAGTTATTTGGTGCTAATAAATGGTGTTACTCATGAGAAAAGTGGAGATAAAATTAATATTATTAATTTCAAAGAAACAATTTTTGATTTTTCAAAATACAAAACAAGAAATATTGATTATCCAAAATTTAATGAAAGAAATATAAAATGGTTAATTAAAAATATAAACAACAAAAACTTTTCAAAGTTGTCCGAAATAAGAGAGGAATTAAATGAAAGGTTATTTAAACCATTATTTATTTTAGTAATGGGCATTCTAAGTTGTTTTTTACTTTATAATAATAATGAAAAAATAAATTTAAAAAAACTAAGAATTTTAATTTATTGTTTCTCAATAATATTAATTATATTTAACCAAATATTAATTGCATCAAGTGGTAAAGAATTAATATATTCTGGTTTTTATATTATAATAATATTTAGTATTTTTTTGGCCTTATATTTAATACTTAATAAAATTTTAAAACAAGAAAGCATATGAATACAATAAAAAGATATACTCCAAAAATTATTATTAAATATCTATTAAAAGAATTTTTACTTTCATTATTGATATTTACATCTGTAATTTTTTCATTAATTTTATTAATTACATTTATTGAAGAAATATTTTTTTTAAGAGATAAAAAATTAATAAACAATTTATTTTTATTATCAATTAGCTTATCATTGATTAGATTGCCAACACTACTTATTTCAATGTCCCCATTTATTTTCTTATTCTCCGGAATTTTCTTTTTTGTAAAATTATTAAGAAGTAATGAAATTACACCTTTAAGTTTATCAGGTTTTTCAAAAAACTTTATTGTGCTTATTCCTGCAACATTTTCATTTTTATTAGGTGTTTTTATTATTTTATTTCTTACACCAATCTCTGCAGAACTATCTAAATATTACGAAACTTATAAAAGACAATATACTGGAAACGAAAATTTGATTATTTTCAGTCATAATGGATTATGGTTAATGGAAAAAAAAACAGAGGGATACAATATAATAAAAAGTGAAAAAAAAATTTCCCAAGATTTTCAAAAATTAAATCAAGTCACTATATATAAATTTGATAATCAAAATAATTTCAAAGCAAGAATAGACTCGGAAAGTGCTTTTGTTAATAAAAATAATTGGGAATTGATTAATGCAAAAAAATTAGGCGAATCTACAAAGCAAAATATAGTTTATAAAACAAATATAAATTTTGATAATGTTAAAAATTTCTTTACGAATCCGAATATTTTTTCAATCTGGAATATTTCAAAAGAAATAAGTGAAATAAAAAAAATTGGTTACTTTGGACAAGAATTAATTATTACTTTTAATAAGTTTTTGTCTTTACCTTTTATGCTCTTCGCTATGATTATTTTATCGACTTTTTTTACACTTAAAACGGGGTATCAATTTAATAACTTTATCTACGCCTTTATAGGAGTGTTAATTGGCATAATTATTTATTTTTTAGGTGATTTGTCGATAGCTGTAGGAAAAAGTGGCAAAATTCCACTCAGTTTATCTGTTTGGTTTCCGGTAATATTGATTATAACACTATCATTCTTTAGTTTAACAAAAGAGAAAAGTTAAAACCTTTTTTATTTAATGATTAAAAAAACAAAAAATAAAATATTTATTATATTTGCTCTTTTTCAATTATTTATAATTAATAAAGCATTTTCAAATGATACATTTGAATTATTAGCTGATAAACTAATTTATAAAGACAACAAGCAAGTCATAATTGCTGAAGGAAATGCATTTGCTAAAGATAATTATAATAAAAAAATATACGCAGATAAAATAATTTATTATAAAAAAAAAAATATTATAGAAACAATTCAAAATTCAAAATTTGAAAATGGAACAAATACGATTACAGCAAATAATTTTGTTTACAATATTAATAACAAAGTTATTGAAGCAATTAAAAAAGTTATTTTTACTGATAAAGACGGTAATGAATTCTATTTTACTTACTTAAAATATAATGAAAATAGCCAAAAAGGGTTTGGAAAAAAACTAAAAACAAATTTAAAAGACAAATCATATACTCAATCGGATGATGTAGAAATAGATTTCAAATCAAATATCACAAAATTAAAAAATGCAAAATATACGACTTGCGAAATACTAAATAATAAAAAAGGTAACTTCTGCCCTTCATGGTCTTTAAATAGTAAAAATGTAATTCATAACAAGGAGAGGAAAAGGCTTATTCATAAAAATTCAGTTTTAAAAATAAAGAATTTTCCTATTTTTTATAGCCCATATTTATCTCATCCAGATCCTTCGGTTAAAAGACAAAGTGGTTTTTTACCCCCTGCAATAAAAAGTTTATCTAATATAGGTCGAACTTTAAGTGTTCCTTATTTTTTAGAAATTTCTGATGATAAAGATTTAACAATTACCCCGGTGTATTATACAGATGAATACAGTCTTTTAAAAACTTCATACAGACAAGATTTTAAAAATAGTTTCTTACAAGTTGAAAATGGTTATTCTAAAGGTTACAAAGATTTAAACAAAACAGGAAGAACATCTGGTTCAAGAAGTTACCTATTTGCAGATTTTAAAGGGAAATACAAAAATATTTTTTTAAAAGAAAACGAATTAACGTTTAAATTACAAAGAGTATCCCAAGAAAATTTTTTAAGGGTAAACAAAATTAACACTAAATTATTTAGTGAGAATATTAGAATTCTGGAAAATAGCTTTAAGATTTCATCTTATAGTCCAAATAAAAGAATTGAGATTAAAACTGGTGTTTTTGAAAATTTAGATAGTGCAAATAATACAAAATATACACACTATTTTCCTGATGGAGTTTATTCTCAAAACTTCAATAATATCAAATACTTTAACACAAATTTAAATAGTTATTTTCAGGGAAAAAAATTTAGCACTAATCAAAAACAAGGTACTATTAAAAATATTATAAATTTGAATGGCAAAAATCAACTGGTGCAAAAAAATACCGGTTTAGGCTCAAGATTAAAGTTATCAATAAACAATGTTAACTCATACAATGATAATGTCACTGGGTTAGATGAAAACTTAAATATTAAAAATTATTTTACTATTGCTACAGATAGCGAATTACCTCTCGCAAGATTTGATAAAAATTCTTATGCTTTAATCACACCGAGAGTGTTTGTTAAATATACTACAGGAGAAATGAAAGATTCATCTAATGATGAAAAATATTTAAATTACTCAGATGTTTTCGCTATGAATAGAACTAACGATTTAGATAAACCTGAAACAGGCTTAAGTTTTGGTTATGGTATCTCTTATGACAAAACAATAACCGCAGGTAGTAAAGAAAGTCCAAATTACAAGTATTCCTTGGGCTTAGCACAAGTAATGAGGACAACTAAACTGGAGAAAATGCCTGTGAAATCTTCATTAAATAACAAAAATTCTGATTTTGCAGGTTTTTTTCAATTTAATGTTGATGGAAAAAAAGAAAATAATTTAGCAAATGACAATGGGGTTGGTTTTTTAGACAATTTTAAAAGAAATTATGCTCATGTTAAATATGACTATAATTTAGAAAATGATTTTTCAAACATAAGCAGAAGTGTTTTAAAAATAGAAAGTAGTTATAATAAATTATATACTGGAATTAATTTTCAAGAAAAAAATGATCATGTTGGAGATCTAAAATCAGGAACTTTAAATATAAAAAAATTATTTCATGATAACTATTATTTAAACTTTAGTGGTACAAAAAACTTCAACACTAGTGAAACTGAAAATATTGAATTTGGAATTAATTTTGAAAACGACTGTATACTGACATCTCTAAATTTATCGAAAAACTTCTATAGTGATAAAGACTTTACTTCATCTAAATCGCTAATATTTAGAATTTTAATCAAACCTTTTTCAGATAACATTGCACCTGATTTAACAAGTTTCATTGAATAGAATGAAAGTTTTAAAATATATACTTTTGTTTTGTTTTTTAATTTCAGGAAGTGTTATCAAATCAAACGAATTAAAAACTTTAGCTTTAATAAATAATAATACTATTACTACTTATGATTTATTTGTTGAAATAAAAACACTGGAATTATTAAATAATAGAAAAATTTTAAATCATGAAAGGATAGGAATATTAAATAATTTGATAAATCAAAAAATAAAAAAATTAGAAATCGAGAAAAATAATAATTTAGTTAATCAAGATCTAATTAATAAACAATTAAATCAAATCTTAAAGCAAAGATTTCCTGATCAAACAATAAGTAAAGAAATAAAAGAAAAAATTAAAGAGAAAATTACAGTTGCTGCGGGATGGAAAGAAATTTTAAAACAGAGGTATGCTGGAAAATTAGATATAAATATGAATGAAATAAACGAAAGATTAAATATAGAAAAATTAAACATTGAGGAAAAAAATAAAATAATTTTTAGAGAAAAAAATAAAAAATTAAATTCATATTCAGCTACACTATTTAATGAAATTAAAAGAAATTATTATGTACAAATATTAAAATGAAATCTATTGGAATATTACTAACAGATCACCAAAGTATAAATGAAGAAATTATTTTAAAATCATTAAATTATATAAAAAAAAGTAAATTAAAAAAAATATACTTTATTGGAGATAACTTTTACTTCAAAAAAATTTTTAAAAAAATAAAAAAAATTAATAAAATTATATTTCTAAATATCAAATATAAAAAAAATTCTTTTAAATATTTAAATGACATAACCATTGAAAGTTTAAAATTACATAAGCAAAAAAAAATTTGTAAAATAATAAATATGCCTTTAAATAAAAAAAAATTTTTAGGAAAAAAATTTATTGGCTTTACAGAATTTTTTTCTAAAAAATTAAATAATTTATCTAATTCAAATATGTTATTATTTAATAATAATTTTTCAGTTTGTCCGTTGACAACTCATATACAAATTAAAGATGTAAACAAAAAAATTACCAAAAGTAATTTTGTAAAGGCAATAAATAATATAAACACCTTTTATAATAAAATCCTTAAAAAAAAACCTCAAATAATTGTATTAGGTTTAAACCCTCATTGCAGCAAAGACTTTAGTACAAAAACGGTTGACCATAAATTGCTATCTAAAGAAATACTTTTGCTTAAAAAAAATAAAATAAATATAATTGGACCAGTTTCTGCTGATACAGCATTTTTAAACTATAAAAATAAAGTATTTGTTGGCATGTACCACGATCAAGTTCTTATCCCTTTTAAACTTATAAATAAATTTGATGGCATTAATATAACAATTGGCAATAAAATAATTAGAATTTCTCCTGATCATGGAACTGCTAAAACTTTAATAAAAAAAAGAAAATCTATAAGTAATCAGAGCTTTATCAACTGTTTAAAATTTTGTGAAAAATATTAAATGGCAAAAAAAAAATTTGGACAAAATTTCTTAATAGACAAAAATATAGCAAGAAAAATTTTATCATTTGAAAAAATTGAAAAACAAAATATTTTAGAAATTGGTCCTGGAAATTTAGCTCTTACTAAAGAAATAATAATTCAACAACCAAAAAAATACTTAGGTATAGAAATAGATAAAAATTTAATTGAGAAAATAAACAATGAAGAATTATTATCAAATATTATTCATGAAGATGCATTAAAAGTTGATGAACTTGAATTATTTAATAAAGATAATTTTACAGTCATATCAAACTTACCTTTTAATATATCTTCGCAGCTCTTGATAAAATGGTGCTTTCTTCAAAATAATTTTAATTGTATTAATAGTATGACCTTAATGTTTCAAAAAGAACTGGGTGAAAGGCTTATATCTAAAATTAACTCAAAAAAATTTGGTAAAATTACAATAATAAGCAATGCTTTTTTTAATATAAAAAAGGTTTTATTAGTGAGTAAAAATAATTTTTTTCCTAGGCCTAAAGTTGATGCGATAGTTCTTAAATTTGATAAATTAAAAAAAAATAAAATTAAAAAAGAAAAATTCAATAAATTACAAAAGATAACATCATTTTTTTTTAATGAACGAAGAAAAAAGAATAAAAAAAAATTCTTAAAATTCCTCTCTAAAGAGCAAATAATTCAGCACAATCTTGAAAAATACTTTGATTTAAGAGCTGAAAATTTAGATCAAGATCTATATTATAAATTAACAGATATAATTTAAATTAAAATTTTTTAACAAATTTTCTTAAAAATATTTTAAATTTTTTTTCTTCATTTAAATTTTCAATTTTATTTTTTATTAAATTTGTGCATTTTTTTAAATTATCATTTATGTAGACTGTGTCGTACTCAGTCCAATGTTTAATATCTTGTTTCGCTGAAGAAAATCTTTTTAAAGCCGCATTCTTATTTTTTTGATGTCTTTTAAGTAACCTTTTTTTTAATTCACCAATACTAGGTGGAAGAAGATAAAAAGAATAACGATTTTTTTTAATTTTTTTTCTTAGTAATCTTGCACCCTGCCAATCTATATCTAACAAAATAATATTTTTATTTTTTTTACTAAGTTCACTTTTTAATGTCCCGTAAAAATTACCGTAGACCTTAGCTGTTTCTAAAAATTTATTTTTTTTTTTTAAATTAAAAAACTTTTTTTTAGATATGAAAAAATAGTCTTTGCCATTTTTCTCTCCTGGTCTAGGTTCTCTAGTAGTGCAGGATACTGAAAGATAAGAACCTTTAATTTCTTTTAAAAGACTTTTTGTAATTGTCGTTTTTCCAGCACCAGAAGGTGAGGAAATGATGACTTTCAAACTATTCTTTTCTAACAAGATAATTTTAATTTACTTAGAATTGCTCTCAATAAATTTGACTGCATCTCCAACCGTTAAGATTTTTTCAGCTTCACTATCGGAAATTTCAGATCCGAATTCTTCTTCAAACGCCATAACAAGCTCTACTGTATCCAAACTGTCAGCACCCAAATCATCTATAAAACTAGCCTCATCTGTAACCTTAGCTGCGTCAACTCCTAGATGATCTACAATTATTTTTTTTACTTTTTCTCTAACATCGCTCATAAATTCTCCTTTTGTTTATAAAAATTATTTAAATGATTTTATAACTAAATCAAGCCATATACATCCCGCCATTCACATGTATTGTCTCTCCTGTAATATAAGATGCATCTTCAGAAGCTAAAAATTTAACTGCTTTCGCTATATCTTCTCCAGATCCTAGTCTATTAATTGGTACATTTTTCAACAATTCATTCTTATATTCCTCTTTAAGATCCTTTGTCATATCAGTTGCTATAAATCCAGGTGATACACAATTAAGTCTTATATTTTTCTTAGCATATTCTTTTGCTAATGATTTTGTCATAGCTACGATGCCCGCTTTAGATGCTGTATAATTTGCTTGCCCTGCATTTCCTGTATGTCCAACAATAGAGGTTATATTAACTATACTGCCTGATTTATTTTTAATCATATATTTTATTGCGTGCTGACAAGTAAAAAATACAGAACTTAGGTTAATATCTATTACATCTTTCCATTCATTTTCTTTCATTCTTAATGTTAAATTATCTTGAGTAATTCCTGCATTGTTAATTAAGATATCAAGTCCTCCTAGCTTTTCTATAAACTCTGGAAATTTTTTATTTAGTTCATCATGATTTTTTAAATTTAGTTGCTCAATCTGAATATTGGAAAAATCTTTTTTTAAATTTTCAAGATTCTTTAAATTTGAACCTATTGTTAAAATTTCTGAGCCGTTATCATAAAATTCTTTTAAAATCGAAAGCCCAATTCCTCGTGATCCTCCAGTCAAAATTATTTTTTTATTTTTTAAATTATTCATAATTATTTATATCTTCTAAGTTATCTAGTTTTAAACATTTAATATCAAATTCAAACCTTTTAAACATATTTGTTAAAGCTTTTCCTGGACCGCATTCAACAAAGTTTTTTATATTTTTTCCATTAAAAAAATGAATTGTTTCCCTCCACCTAACCCTAGAATATACGCACTTAATTAACAGATCTTTAATCTCCTGTTCATTTTCTTCGGGTTTAGAAGTTACATTTGAAACAATTGGTACCGCTGGTTTTTGAATACCAAACTGACTAATAAAATCTTTTAATTCATTTGCTGCAGGCATCATCATTTTGCAATGAAAAGGTGCGCTTACAGGAAGAGGGATGGATTTTTTTTTTAATTCATTTTTTAGATCAGATGCAATTTTATCAACTTCTATTTTGCTTCCACTAATTACACATTGACCTGGACAATTATCATTAGATATTTCAAGTGTAGAAAATTTTTTTGTGTCAATAAAGTTTTCTAAATTTTTAACTTCAATATTTAGAACAGCGATCATAGACCCCTCTCCTACTGGAACTGCATTTTGCATTGCCTGTCCCCTCTTTTTCAAAATTTTTGCAGCATCTGAAAGATTAATGGATTCTGATGCTACTAAAGCTGAATATTCACCTAAAGAATGTCCAGCGCAATAATTGAAGTTGCTAATTTTTACTCCTTTTTCATTTTCTAAAGCCTTAAAAGTTGCAATACTGACGGCCATTATGCCTGGTTGAGTATTCTCAGTTAAATTCAATTTTGTAAGATCTTCTCCAAAAATAATATCTGTTAAATTTTGATCTAAAGCTTCATTAACTTCTTCAAAAACGTCTTTCGAAGTATTAAAATTATCATACAAATATCTTCCCATACCAAGATATTGTGAACCCTGGCCTGGAAAAACTATACATTTACTCATATTTTATAAAATATATCTATTGAATTAAAATTGATACTCTTATATTTAACCATTTTTTTAAACATAAATATATAATTGTGAACATATACGAACATACATACATTGCGGCACCAGAAGCCAATAAAAAAGATATTGAGAATATTGAGAGAAAAATTGAAGAAATTTTAAAGAAGCATTCTGGTAAAATTCATAAAGTTGAAGATTGGGGATTAAGAAATCTTGCATATCCAATTAAAAAAAATACTAAAGGATATTATAGAAACCTATATTTTGAAGGTAACAATTCAACTATTAAAGAAATAGAAAATTATGAAAAATTTGATGATAAAATAATTAAATATTTATCAATTAAATTAAATAAAATTCCGAAAGAAAAATCAGAACTTGCGGTAGAAAATAATTAAATGAAAAAAAAACAAACTAAAAAAAGAAAGACTGGATTTGGATTGTCTTCAAAAATGATGCAATTATCCAAGAGCAACTGTCCATTGTCAAAAAAAAGTAACGATGAGATAAATTATAAAAATATTAAGCTATTGAAAAAATATCTTTCAGACTCTTTAAAAATTCTTCCGACTAGAATAACAAATGTATCTCACTCTAAACAGAAAATACTCGTTAAAGAGATTAAAAAAGCTAGAGCAATAGCTCTACTCCCTTACGTGGAAAATTAAATATATGAAATTAATTCTTTTAGAAAATATTAAAAAACTTGGAACTTTAGGGCAACAAGTTAATGTAAAAGATGGTTTTGGTAGAAATTTTTTACTAAAAAAAGGAAAAGCTTTACTTCCAACAAAAGAAAATATTGCACGTTTTGAGAGTAAAAAAGAAGAATTAATTAAAAAAAATGAATTAGAAAAAAATAACGCTATTGATAACGCAAAAAAAATCAAAGGCGCAAAAATAATTATTAAAAAAGAAATAATGGAAAACGGGAACCTCTATGGTTCTGTTACTATCAAAGAAATCTGTAATGAATTATTAAACTCGTGCAATATTGAAGTAAAACCTGAGCAAATAGAATTGGCATCAAATATTAAATCAAAAGGTGAATATAAATTTATTGTTAATTTTCATGCAGACGTTCAATCTCAAGTTTTAATAGAAGTTTTAGCTAAAGAATAATTGTTAAGTTTTCCACACATTTATAAATAATATTTAAAATACAAAATGATATAATGAGTATATTTGATGCTCATGAATTCAAATTTAGTTAATTTAGAAATCGATAATAAAAATCAAACACCAAAAAATATCGAAGCGGAACAAACTATATTAGGTTCCCTGCTTGTAAACAATGAAATCTTCGATGAGATTAGTGATAAGATAGATGATAATTATTTTTATGATCCTATTCATAAAAAAATTTACAAAACTATTTCAAACTTAATAAGCAAGGGACTGCTAGCCAATCCAGTTACAATAAAAAATTTTTTTAATTCTAATGAAGAGCTATTAGAAATAGGAGGCGTTGATTATCTTTTAAAATTAACTAATGTTTCAACCACAAAAAACCAAATTAAATATTATTCTGAATTACTTTCTGATTTATATATTAGAAGACAACTAATAAATATCAGTGAAGAAACTTTGGAAGAGAGTAAAAATAAAAATCTAGAAATTTCAGGAACAAATATTTTAGAAAATACAGAGAGAAAGCTTTTTGAAATAGCTGAAAGGGGTGAATTTCAAAGAAGTTTTATAACTTTTAAAGATGCCTTAAAAGAAACGATAGATATGGCTACAGCTGCTTATAAAAATGATCAAGGAATAGTTGGTGTCCCGTCTGGATTAAGTGATTTGGATGATAG
>Ga0181575_10003569_pt1 | contig 10955 bp, 17 predicted proteins | sample 101ome_23_FD_145599 | JGI IMG/M metagenome (GOLD analysis project Ga0181575, IMG submission 145599) | Coastal salt marsh microbial communities from the Groves Creek Marsh, Skidaway Island, Georgia - 101411CT metaG (spades assembly) | ecosystem: Environmental > Aquatic > Marine > Intertidal zone... | reverse complement strand
CAGGAAAGGGAGATTAAATGTTTAGCAAACAATGTAAAGCACACTTAGATGAAGTTGGTTTAGGACCTATTGCACATATGCTTAGAGCATGGAAAATTGCATTTACGTTCTTGTTGTTATTTCCAGTAATGATTATTCACGGATTAGCGCCAAGATTCTTTACGACAACAGCAACAAATTACATGAGAAAGTTATTAGATGCAAAAGACGAAGAACTCGAACAAAACGCTAATAAATGACATAGTACGTATTAGCGTACTAGAGGAAGAAATAGAATATTATAAAACACTACTACAACCACATGACACAGGACATATAAACACAACTATAAGTTTCCTGAGTCAAAGACTATCTAACATCAAAGGAGAATTAGCAGGATGGCCGTTCGATTAGTAAGTTACACAAAAGCAACAGATGAATTTGTAAAAGAAGGTATCAACAATGACGACTTGTTGGACCTAGTTGCATTTTGTGCCAGGGTAAGCAATCCTGCAAATCAAATGAATTCAGAAACAAGTGAAAAACTTGTAAAGTATTTGATTAAACACGCACATTGGAGCCCATTGGAAATGGTAAACGTGTGTATGGAAATTGATACAACACGTGATATTGCTCATCAAATTGTACGTCACCGCAGTTTTGCATTCCAAGAATTTTCGCAGCGTTATGCAGAGCCAGGTGAAATGGGCGAAGTATTTGTAACCAGTGAAGCAAGATTACAAGATACAAAAAATAGACAAAACAGTATTGAACTAGACTTAGGAGCAGACGGCAATGCTGAACTGATTGCTAAATGGGAAGAAATGCAGCAAGATGTTTGCTTCACAGCAGGCAAAGCATATGACTGGGCTATCAACAATGGAATTGCTAAAGAAGTTGCACGTAAAGTGCTACCAGAAGGCCTTACAAAAACTAGATTGTATATGAATGGCACATTGCGCAGTTGGGTGCATTATATTGAGTTGCGAGGTGCAAATGGGACACAAAAGGAACACATGGAGATCGCTTGGGAGTGTGCTAAGGTCATCGCAGAGATATTTCCTCTCGCAGCGGAACTCACAGATGCCAGCAACGGTTGAGATTGATATCGAATGGCATGAACGCTACGCATGGTGGCCTGTGCGTAGCAGTTTCAGTAAAAAACGCATATGGTTTAAAAAATATCACGTAGGTGAAATATTTTATGATGCAATGGGTAGACCACCTATAAAGGAAAAATCTTGGAAACTCATTTACAGTCAAAATGAATATTTGATGTATCTATTAAAACAGGATGAAGGTCGTTGGGATCATCCTTTGGACAATAGTGTATTTAAAAGTGTAAGGGCTAAGTAGCCCTTACTTTATGCGTCTCCGTAAATAGCGAGAACTTCTTTTACCGCCTCATGTCTTTCAATGTCTCCTTTGTGGAAACGAACTGTGCTGATTCTATCACTTTGTCTTTCTTCTAAATGACGGATAAAATCAATAAGTCCGTTGTCTTTTAATCTATCTGCTTGGGCTAAATCACCTGTAACTACCATTTTACTGTTAGTACCGATACGTGTTAGTAGCATTTTCATTTGATTTGGTGTTGCGTTCTGCATTTCGTCAGCAATAATATATGCGTCTTTGAACGTTCGTCCACGCATATATGCTAATGGTGATATTTCAATCACACCTTCTTTTATCATGCCTTCAATTTCACCTGAATAAAAATATTCTCTAAACACATCAAATATAGGTCTTGTCCAAGGTGCCATTTTTTCTTCTAGCGTTCCTGGCAAAAAGCCTAAATCTTCGTCAGCACTTACTGCTGGTCTTGTTACAACAATACGTTCTACTTCACCTGCAATAAATGCTTTAACCGCTGCCTGACAGGCTAATAATGTTTTACCTGTACCCGCTGGACCAATACCAAAGACTATGTCTTTACCCGAATCCAGTAATTCTAGGATATATTCTTCTTGGCTGCGATTTCTTGGAAGTAAGTCAACGTTACGTTGTTTTTTTGGAAGGAAGTTGTTTAGTTTTACTACGTTAGTAGATGATTTAATATGTGCTTGCCTTTTGGCTCTAGCTTTACCCATTTAGTCCTCCTATGAGTTGAACAGGGTGATTTTTCCTTTGCAGGAAATCCTTCCCTGCTAAGGTATTTACTTTCGATGTACAATCATAATATACGTACTGAATTATTTTTCTTTATAAACACAATGTGATAAATATATTAAAGCGAGGACAGTCATGCCACAAATATTAGACACATTAGATGTAATTGAAAATTTATCATCCATTTATGAGAATGATAGAGCATTTGCTATACTCAAAGATTTTGAAAGAGTAATTGATGAGTTGGGCATCTATGTTTATAAGAATTGGGACGAAGGGGAACTGGCAGCAGGTCCTGAAGTAGATCGTCATTGGGTAAAATGCACCTTTATGTGGCCTGAAAAAGAAATGCCAGATCCAATGGGCGGCAAAAGATTGCTAGATTATGATTGTAAAATTTCATATGAAAAATCACATATTATCAAACCTCGTAAAATTAAAAAACCAGATGATATTCGTCCAGGTACAAAAAAAGGCAAACTAGACAAATTGCCTGTTTGGCTAGTTCATATTGAAATGCCTAAGAAATTGATTATTAATATTTACGGTGGCGATGTAGAAAAAATTGAATTACCTGATACAGAATCACAAGCAAGCGCACCAGCACCAGCAGCAGGAGCAATGCCGCCACCAATGCCAGGCGGTGACTTGGGAGGAGCAGCACCAGCAGGTGATGCAGCACCAGCAGATACAGGAGCAGTATAATGGGATTACGTGCAGGAGATTTACACGACTTAGTCAAACCTGTATTTGAAGTTGATAGCTATCGCAGTAAAATGGGCAGTGATGCAAATATTGTTGTTGTTAGTTTTAGTGTAATGGAACAACAGGCTGCAAAAGACCTTGTTGATTTTATAGAAAAAGGTTATAACTTTGTACTAGATGCAGATGCTACTCCAGGCGAGATTGATGAGGGTATTTATAAAGTATTTGTAGAAATGGAACGCAACGCTAACATATCATCTCAGGTTTTAGAAATGTTAGATGGAGTAGGTAAACTTGCTGAAGTAGAGAATTTTAGATTCCGCTACTACAAAAGTTTTACAAGTAAAGATGCGAGTTTGTCAAACTTACAAGAAATGATTCCAGGAGACGCAAGTAGCTATGATCAAATTGTAAGCGAAAGTGGCGTTAATAATTTTAAAGACTTTTTTAACAAAAGTTATCTAGAATCAACAGAAATGTTTGGTGATGCATTACTGGTTAAAAAAGCATATGCAGATCCAATTGCATTTACTGTAAAAGACTTTAGCAATACACATCAAATCAACGAAAGTATTAAAGAAAAAATCAACATGAACGATTATGCTGAAATCATGTTTTTAACTAAATACCTTGGAGATTACAACGTAATGAAATTTGGAAACAAAACTCTTACGTTTGAAAACGAAGGACATACTCTTGTCGTCGAAAGACTATAAAACAAACTATTGTCAAAATTGTGGGAAACCATCACATTGTGGTACTCCTTACTACGACGAATTACAAAACTACGATGAGCCGCCAAAAACAACAAAAATATGCGATACCTGCAGATGCGGCCACTGCTCAACTATAGAGGATAAAAAATAATGGCTGTAGAAGATTTTGAATTTGAATTTACAGAAGAAATGGTAATTGAAATGCTTCGTGGTAATGAAGAAGCAGAAGATTGGTACGATGCTATGTGCGAAATACTACCGCTTTGGGAAGTAGATACACCCGAACGTGTAGCAATGTTTATTGCGCAGTGTGGTCACGAATCAAACAATTTTAAAGTACTAAGCGAAAACTTAAACTATAGTGCAAAAGCACTAAATGCTATATTCCCAAAATATTTTGAAAGAGCTGGTAGAGATGCGCAAGATTATCACAGACAACCTAGAAAAATTGCAAATGTTATTTACGCAAATAGAATGGACAACGGTGACACCGAGTCTGGTGATGGTTGGAGATTTAGGGGCGGTGGCATACTACAACTTACAGGCAGATACAATTATACAAAATTCGGCGAAGAAGTAGAAATGAGCCCAGAAGAAGCAGTAGAGTATGTACGCACTAAAAAAGGTGCCTTAGACAGTGCTTGCTGGTTTTGGGACACTAACGACATTAACAAGTATGCAGATGCTCGTGATGTTAAAGGTGCTACAAAACGCATCAACGGTGGCTATATTGGATTAGAAGATCGTAAGAAGCATTACGAACACGCAATGGAAGTTCTAGGCGGACATTGGGAACCAAGTAAAATTGTTTATGAAACAGTGCGTTTAGGATCACGGGGTCCTACAGTACGTGCAGTACAAGAAGAATTAGAAATTGGTGCTGACGGAATATTTGGACGTGGCACTGAAGCACATGTAAAAGCATGGCAAGAAGAAAATGGACTGTTAGCAGACGGTATTATGGGTCCTAAATCACTTGCTATGTTGTTTGGAGAAGACTAATGACTGAACCAGTTGATGATAAAGGCAAAATGGAGATACAACTGCGTATCTTAGGAAATGAATTAGTTGCTATTAAAATGTCAGTAGATGATTTTAAAATGAAATGGCTACTAATTGGAGTAGTAAGTATCGTAGCCTTAGGTTGGGCAGCAGGTAGCTTTGGTCCAGATTTAATAGATATGTTTGGAGAGTAAGGTGAGACTTGCAGGAATACTATTGATAGTAATATTAGTTATGGGAGGCGTAGGTTATTGGTATTACAATGACACACAGGCTCGCATGGCTATCCTGCAAGACAACAATGCTAAACTAAACATTGCAGTACAAACAAATGAAGCAGCACTAGAAAGTTTACAAGCAGACTATGCCAGTGCGCAAAACGAAATCAGCAGTTTAAATGCAGCATATACAGCAATACGTAGACAAAATCAAGCATTAGCTGATAAACTAGAAAAAATTGATTTGACAGCAGCAGCAATATCAAATGCTGAAGGTATTGAACGTGCTGTAAATAGAGGTACTGAAAACGCAGGTAGATGTTTTGAATTACTGTCGGGGGCAGAACTGAATGACAAAGAAAGGAACGCTGAAAATGGCATCGCTTTTAACAAAGAGTGTCCTTGGCTTTACGATGATTATAAGTCTCGCGGCCTGCTCAACGAAACCACAGCAGATTGAAGTTAGTGCTAAACCAATTGAAAAACCTGAATTAGTGCTTCCACCAGTGGATGAACTCAATATGAAAAAAGTTGAGTGGATAGTTATCAACGAAGACAATGTAGATGCTGTAATGGAAAAACTACAAAGCGAAGGCAAAGCGTTTGCATTGTATGCACTTACCGGTGAAGGCTATGGCAATTTAGGATTAAACTTCAGCAGTATCCGAGCATTGGTGCAACAACAACAAGCAATTATAGCAGCATATGAAGGATATTATCAAGCAGCCGAAGAGGCAATGGATAATGCTGTTGTAAACGAATAAATACACACATAATAGGAGGGCTAAATTATGTGGGAAATGATTCAAAACATGGCGAGTGACCGCACATGGATTTATACTAGCATAGCAGGCAGTATCGCAGGTGCTATGGTACTAGCATATTTAAGCACAACAAGAGTAGGATTATGGGGCTATGCCAAGTTTGACCGTATGGTTGATTACTTGGTAGAGCGTTGGGGATTAACCTGGTTAGAACAACCAGAGGATGCTTGGAGAAAGAAGTATCCAAAAATTACAGCAAAGATTGATTCAATTGAGGCACGACTAGACAAATTGGAGGGTAAAGATGCCAAGGAAAAAACCTGAACAACTGAAAAGTGCGGCTCCGGCTGCCGCACCTACACCAGCAGCAGCACCTGCTCCTGCTCCGGCAGCACCAGTAATTCAACAAGCAGCACCAGCACCGCAACCTGCAGCGGACTATCATCCAGCAGATGTAAATGGCGACGGAGTTGTTAGTCAAGAAGAACTGGCAATGGAATTAGAGTTTAGACGCAAGGCACTTGAAGACCAAGATGCTATGCGTGATGCACAACGTAAAATGGCTTGGTTTAGTTTAGCAGGTATGCTACTTTATCCTTTTGCTGTTGTACTAGCAGTATTATTACAATTGTCACAGGCAGCAGATGTACTAGGTAGTATGGCTGCAACATACTTTGTGTCAGTTGCTGCAATTGTTGCTGCATTCTTTGGTGGACAAGCATACGCTGGCAAATCAACTTCTGCTAAAAAACGGTAGGGTGTAACTAAGTAATAGTATGGACTATTACAAAACACTTGGCGTACCAAAAAATGCCACTCAGGATGATATAAAACGTGCTTATAGAAAACTAGCAAAAGAACATCATCCTGATCGTGGCGGCGATCAAAAACTATTCCAACAAATCAATGAAGCACACGATACCTTAAAAGATCCTGCTAAAAGACAGCAGTATGATAATCCTCAACCCCGTGCGGATTTTAATATGAATTCGCAAAATATGAATGATATCTTTAGTCAATTCTTTGGCGGTGGAATGCAGCAGCGTATGCGCAGAAATCGTGACGTTACAATTAACGTTAGAGTAAGTTTACAAGACGTAATGACAGGTAAAGATGTAGTAGGCAAGTATAGACTAAACAGTGGTAGAGAAGAAGTTGCTAACATAAAAATACCAGCAGGTGTTGAAGATAATCTTGTTATGCAGTATAGAGGGTTAGGTGACGATATTATACCAAATGCACAACGTGGAAATTTAAACGTAAAAGTTACTGTAGAAAAACATCCAACTTTTGTAAGAGATAGGTCGCATTTGCGTACAAAGTGTAGTATAAATGTATTAGAACTAATTTTAGGCACAGAAATAATAATTAATAATTTATTAGGCGAACAAGTAAAAGTAAAAATTCCAGCAGGCACTAATCCAGGTACAATTATGAGCATCGCAGGACATGGTTTGCCTGATATGAATACAAGACGTGTTGGTAATTTATATTTAGAGATAAAAGGTGTAACACCTAAAATAGATGATTGGGATTTGATTGAAAAGGTTAAGGAAATAAAAGATGGAACTAGTATTAGCACCAGACGGTAGATTAGAAACAAAACTAGAACGATTTGATTTAACGCAAATGCATCCTGCTCCAGTTGCATTAGACATGATAGATTTAATGGAAAAACATAATGGCTTAGGATTAAGTGCAAATCAGGTCGGGTTTCCATGGCAAATTTTTGTCATGCGCACAGTGATTAACAAAAGACTAGGATCTCCAATTGTTGTTATGAATCCAATTATCAAAGGACTAAGTGAGGAAATTGAAGCAGGTGTAGAAGGCTGTTTGAGTCATCCAGACCTAATTTTAAAAGTTAGACGTCCTATCAGTTGTATGGTGGAATTTGATACCTTGACAAATGACATGAAAGATGTTATACACGTAGAGGAAAAGTTCGATGATATTGATGCACGTATTTTCTTACACGAATACGATCACTTGTATGGTATCCAGTTCATAGATAGAGTGAGCAAACTAAAACTTGATATGGCAGAAAAGCGCAGACTTAAAAAACAAAAAAGGAAAGTAAATGGTTGAACCTAGCAAAGAGTTACAAGCTGTATTTGACAAAGCAGTGAAAGATGCAAGAGTACTAAAGCATGAATACGTAACTCTTGAACACTTGCTTTATGCAATGCTTTGCGAAGAAACGTTTAGTACTATTGTAAATGGATATGGTGCAGACGTTGAATATATTAAAAAAGAGCTAGAATTGTATCTAAAAACAAAACTAGACGATATTAAAATTGAAATGGAAGGCAAATGGAAGCCTAAGAAAACAAGCACAGTTGAACGTGTGCTAAATCGTGCATTCACACAGGTACTTTTCCATGGTAGAAATGATATTCAAATCAGTGATGTTTTTATCAGTATACTAACTGAGAAAAAAAGCTGGGCATATTTCATCACACAAAAAGTTGGAATTGAAAAAAGCAAATTTCAAAATTATCTAAGCAACGAAAGTGATATTTTTGACAATGAAGAAGAAGCAGTCAATCAAGGTGCTGCAAACAAAGCACTAAAAGACTTTACAACTGATCTTAATGAACAAGTTAAAGTCAACAAAATTGATCCTGTTATTGGACGCAATGAAGAAATCGAACAGGTTGCACTAGCATTAGGTAGACGCACAAAAAGCAATGTGCTAATGGTAGGCGATCCAGGTGTTGGTAAAACTGCTATCGCAGAAGGACTTGCTTTCCAAATTGTACAAGGTAATGTTCCAGAGTTCCTAAAAGAATATAAGGTTTACAGCTTGGATATTGGTGCTATGCTTGCTGGCTCAAAGTATAGAGGTGATTTCGAAGAGCGTTTCAAAATGGTATTGCAAGGGCTTAAAGGCAAAGGCAAAACCATTATGTTTATTGATGAAGCACACATGATTTCAGGTGCAGGTGCAGGCGGTGGCAATAGTGCAAACGACTTGGCTAATATGTTAAAACCAGCACTAGCAAAAGGCAACATCAGTGTTGTTGCTAGTACCACTTGGGAAGAGTATCGCAAGTACTTTGAAAAGGATCGTGCGCTGATGCGTAGATTCCAGCGTGTAAATGTAGATGAACCCAGCAAAGAAACAACACTGGAAATTCTTAAAGGTGTAAGAAAGTACTATGAGGAGTTTCACGGTGTGTTAATTGAAGATGATGCACTACAAGCTAGTATCGATTTGAGTTGCAAATATCAAACAGACAAGAAATTGCCTGACAAAGCAATTGACTTGATTGATGTTGCGTGTGCTAGATTCAAAGTGCGTGATATTACAGAAGATAAAATTGTTAACAAAGACAGTATTCAATACGAACTTGCAAAAATGATCAAGTTGCCTGAAGAACAGGTAAAAGAGCGTGAAAGTGAAAACTTAGCACACTTGGAAGAAAACTTGAAGAAAGTTGTGTATGGACAAGACAATGCAATTGAAGATATTGTTGACAAAATCCTAGTAGCACAAGCAGGTCTTAAAAGCGAAAACAAGCCAATCGGATCGTTTGTGTTTATGGGTCCAACAGGTGTAGGTAAAACAGAACTTGCTAAACAGTTGAGCAGCCAAATGGGTGTTAAACTTGTGCGTTTTGATATGAGTGAGTATCAAGAAAAGCACAGTGTAAGTAAACTAATTGGTTCACCTCCAGGTTACGTAGGCTACGAAGACAACGCAGGCGGATTGCTGATTGAAAAATTACAAGAAAATCCAAACTGTGTGTTGTTGCTTGATGAAATTGAAAAAGCACACCCAGATGTGAGCAGTATACTATTGCAGATTATGGACAATGGAACTATTACAGGCAGTAATGGTAAAGAAGCAGATGCACGTAACTGTACACTAATTCTTACAACTAACTTAGGTGCGCAAGATGCTGAGAAGAACGCTATTGGGTTTGGTGATAGTTTTGAAAAAGACTATGAGGACACTAGTTTGAAAAAGTTCTTTACACCAGAGTTCCGTAATAGACTAGATGGTGTGATTACTTTTGGCAAGTTAAGCAAAGAAGTTATGCTGAAAATTGTTGGCAAGTTCTTGTTAGAATTAAAAGCTCAAGTTGTTGCAAAAGACATTGCTATTACTATCACAGACGAAGCATTGGATCATTTGGTAGATGCAGGATTTGATAGAAAGATGGGCGCTCGTCCATTACAGCGTGTAATTGACAATGAGATCAAACGTCCTTTGTCAAAACTTATGTTGTTTGGCAATTTACGCAATGGTGGCAGCGTAACAATTGATTACAGACAAAATGAGCTAAAGTTGGATTGCGAAATCGAAGAACATGAGACTGTATGAAAGTAAAAAACTACACTATGGCAAGTACCTTTATAAACTTGCCATAGTTAATAGTCTTGCTAGTTATTTTAGAACAGAATTTCAGCCCAAAGGCGACCTAAAGTGGTGCAAAAAAAGACTTGACGAAGTACAAAGTTTTTTTAGACCAAACACACAATATATAGAAAAACCATGGGGCGGTGCTGGCAGATTCAAAGACACAATTCCTGTAGAACATTTCTTTGATGCTATAGACATTTATAGACATTTAAAAAAACACACAGAATACAAAATACGCTGTGAAATGAATACACTACACATTTATTCTAATGATAGAAAAATGATTGTGGATTTAGGAAATAAATTAAGACAACGTTATGTTGAATTGTGGGAACCAAATCCAAACAATGTCACACTACTACAAACCAACACAAATATTATATTAGTGAATAAAACACCCGATTATGAATACAAAATTACACTAGGCAAAAAACCAGGGCATCCAAGTTTGGCAAAGTGGATTGATAACAATCCTAAACTGGCTAAAATGGGCGAAATAGCCAAAGAAGAATGCCTTAAAGGTGGCTATATTAAAGGTTATTATTTCCATGTTAGAGACAACAAGGCATTGAGTTTAGCACAGTTGCTGGTAGGTGATAACATACAAAGAATAGATAAATTTGTGTATGTGCCATCATAGATAAATACTGTATGAAACATTTTATCAATATCATTTACAAACAAAATGCGGATTCTCACGGAATAGCCGAGTGTATTGCAAGTGGCGCAAATATACTTACAGAAAGCAGTATAGATTTTTACACAGGTGAATTAGATACTAGTGAAAAAATTATTACAATGGCATTGCCTGAAGCAGTAAAAGATATTGATAGTGCAGCACAGGACATTGCTATGAGACTTTTTGAATTCGGACTAAAAGATTTTGATATTGAAATCACAGAAGATGAAACAATTGCTAGAACATTAAGACGTGGAATGCGTGGTGATGATGTCAAACGCATACAAAGAGAAATTGGTATGCCGGCAGCAGACCAAGATGGTATTTTTGGTCCAAAAACCGAACGTGCTGTAAGAGCATTCCAGCAAAATGCAGGGATTCAAGTTGATGGGGTTGTAGGACGCCAAACACAAA
>Ga0181575_10003568_pt1 | contig 10955 bp, 7 predicted proteins | sample 101ome_23_FD_145599 | JGI IMG/M metagenome (GOLD analysis project Ga0181575, IMG submission 145599) | Coastal salt marsh microbial communities from the Groves Creek Marsh, Skidaway Island, Georgia - 101411CT metaG (spades assembly) | ecosystem: Environmental > Aquatic > Marine > Intertidal zone... | reverse complement strand
GAGCGTTTGTATTTTGTAAAGATTTTTCAATAGAGTCTAAAGGCAGATTATTTTCTATTTTAGTAATTAATCTTGCAGTCTTACTCCATAATTCATAATTGTCTGATGATTGATTTTGAACTTCAAAATTTAGAGGGTTAAAATCACATTCTTTCATAATTAAATTAATCATACCTTGAAGCCCCATTTTTCGACCATCATCAGGAGAAAATATTTTTGTTATTCCATAATCGTGTAATTCCTTGATTTCATTCGGAATGATTACACCACCACCTCCACCAAAAATTTTGATATGAGAATATCCGTTTTTGTTGAGTAAATCACGCATATATTTGAAAAATTCGATATGACCTCCTTGATAGGAAGATATGGCAATACCTTGAGCATCCTCTTGAATAGCTGTTTTGACTATATCTTCAACGGATCTGTTGTGGCCTAAATGAATTATTTCTGCTCCTGTTTCTTGTAGTACCCGTCTCATTATGTTTATCGAGGCATCATGTCCATCGAATAATGAAGTAGAAGTTACAATTCGAATCTTATTACTTGAATTGTAAATTTCTTCGGAGCTTATCTGATACATAGAATAATATCTTTACAATCATTAAATTATAATAACTTAATTTTATTTTAATTAAATTTTATCAATTTTAAAATCTAAATATTGTTATATTGTATGATGAGATAATAATAAATTAAAATTCATAGGTATCAAAAGATATATTATCTAAGTAGTTTATAGTAAATATAATTATGTACATTCAAAAAAATATCTTGCCAAAATGGAATAATGAACTTCAAAAGAGTGAGTTAGAAAATGTCAATATTGATCACTGGATGAAAACAGGGAGATCTATGGCAGAATATTTAGACCGATTTTTAATGAAAGAAGTACCTGAGAATTGGTTCAATGGATGGATGAGATATAAATATCCATTAAAAGTATCAAATGAAATATTTAATGGAAATGAAATCATCGGTATAAATTTTATCAACTTAATGTCAAGTATCAAAAAATCCAAATCCAAAGTGGATTTTATTTTTGAGAAGTTAGACGAATATGAGAAAATTGAAACTGAGAAGTCTAAGATATTATTATTAGAGAGGAGTGAATTAGAAAAATTAAAAGAGGAGTTACCCAGAAGAAATAGTAAAAAGAATAAACAAGAACAGAAGCCTAAGATTATTATTGAGAAAAACATAATTAAAACTCAGGATTTGGATCATGATAGTATCTATAAAAAATGGATGATTATGGTAGAGAGTAAAACAATGTCGAAGAGCTATTGGCATATTCATGATTATATGAGCAGGTATATACTAAAATATGCGACTGAAAATGGAGATAATGGTTTGGTAACATATGAATTAGTGGAGAGTTTTTTGAAAGAATATGGGAAGGGGAAAAGACCAAAAACAATGAACCATTATAATCGAGTTGTATACAGATTTTGGGATTTTTATGAAAAATTAATGATTGAAAATGAAGAAAACGTGAATGTATGGTGAGAATAAAAAAATAGAATAATTAAATTATAATGAATAGAAACGATCTAAGTCAACCTTTAATTTCTTGAGACAATCCTCTTTTAGATACATCATATGCCCTGCATCATAATATTCCATTTGTAAATTATTTCGTAAATGTGGTTCGATTTGTAAATGATCCATTGTGTACTCAGTAGCAAAAAAGGGAGTGGCCAAATCATAATAACCATTGGCAACAAAAATTTTCATGGATGGATTATAATTTAATGATTTTCGCAATGTCTCACTAGCATCTAAATATTGATTTTGTTGTTTGTCATATTTCCAAGTTTCATATAAATTTGCCAATATATTATAAGAAAGATCATTCTCAAATTGGAGTTGACGAGTAATATAATCATTAAAAGTCGCAGTATATGGCCCTTGAATTGCCGCATAAGATGGATCAAATTCATTCATCTCACCGATTGAAGTCCTATCATGTGAAGTAAATCTACTATCTAATCTACCAACTGTAATTCTTTCAGTTCGTCTTAATTCTTTAACAAAACGATTTATTTCGATTCTCAAATTGGTTTGTTTGATGTATTCTGTATTTATACCGGTGTAGTAGGATAGTTTATCACATAAGTCATCATATTTTTTGGAGTCATCAATTATACGATCTCCTAACATTAAAGCTGGTGCATATTCATTAAGAGCAAATTGTCTACTTTCTTCGACTACTTCTTCAATTGATTTGTTCATCAAAACATCTGATAATTTGTTATGATACCAAGCAGTAGCAGTATATGTGGGAAGATAGAGAACATTAGGTAAATCATTACCAGTACTAAATCTCAATGTTTGAAAATTTAGAACAGATGAGATTAACATAATACCATTGAGATATAGTCCGTGTTTCATATGCAGAAGACCGGACAATCCTGCAGCTCTGGTAGTTCCATAACTCTCTCCTGCCAAATATTTTGGAGATGACCAACGATTATACCGTGAGGTAAATTGTCGAATAAATTCTCCAACAGATTCTAAATCATTTTCAAATGAGTGAAATTGTTCTGCCTTCTCACCTGGGACAGCTCTAGACCAACCAGTAGATACTGGATCAATAAAAACCATATCAGTTTTATCAATTAAACTATATTCATTATCAACTAATTGATAAGGTGGAGGAATGGCCTTTTCATCTTTTTCGGAAATTACTCTTTTTGGACCATAAAGACCTAAATGTAACCAAACCGATGATGACCCAGGTCCTCCATTAAAGATGTAGGTAATGGGACGATCAGATGGATTTTGACCTTCCATAGTATATGACACATAGAAAACTTCTGCTGTGGCTTTAGGTGCTTTTTCATCTTCTTCTTTTTTTATTAACATTGTACCTGCGTGTGCAGTATAGCTAATTTTCTTACCATTAATTGTTACTGAATGAGAGGTTTCTTGGAGTCTTTCTTCAGGTATTTTATTATTATCATTGTTTGCTTGATTAGAATTATCATTATTTTCGTCCATAATACTTTCACCTATTATTATTTACAAATTTAAATTGATTTATAATTATATAATACCATATGTAATATTTGAAAAATCTGATTGATGTTTTTTAAGTTACTAAGCGAGAGTCTAAAATAAGTTCATATTTTGATGTTATTATGGAAAACCCACTTGTTGATCTTTCGATAGGAATGGATTATGACCTAAGATCAAGATTAGAGAGTCAAAGCTATCATTTAGTTGGTGCTCATAGTGGGGTAAAATTATGTCATTGGACCAAAAAAGACGTGAAGGATAAATCTGAAGATAAAGGATCTTGTTATAAACACAAATTCTATGGAGTAGAGTCTTATAGATGTATGCAGGTATCACCTGCGTTAACTTGGTGTACAGAGAGATGTTCTTTTTGTTGGAGATCAGAGAGCTATGCTTCTGGAGATGATATGAGTAATGTCAAACATGAAGACCCTCGAGAAATAATATTAGGAATGATTGAGGGACAAAGAAAGTTACTTAGTGGATATGGTGGAAATCAAGATGTTAGCAGAGAACATTGGGAAAGGTCATTAAAACCTAAGCATGTTGCGATATCATTATCTGGAGAACCCACGTTATACGAACACTTAGATGAATTTTTAGAGATATGTCATGAATTAGGCATGTCAACATTTTTAGTTACCAATGGAACACAGCCAAAAGTATTAGAAGATTTAAACACTCTACCTACTCAACTATATTTGACATTAGCAGGAGCTACAAAAAATACTCATTCTGCGATTACTAGACCATTTAATCCTCAAGAATCTTGGAACAATTTACTTGAAACAATTGATTTATTCCCATCATTAAATACTAGAAAAGTGATAAGAATGACTTTAGTCAAAGGGAAAAATATGAAAGAAGCAGAAAGTTATGCGAATATGTTTGAGAGATCAGAAGCCCATTTTTTGGAAGCGAAAGGTTTTGTTTCTGTTGGAGATGCAAGAAATAATTATGGTTATGATAGAATGCCTAATTTAATTGATATTGTAGAATTTTCAGAGAGCATTTGTGATAAAACTGAAAATAGATTGAAAATTATTGACCAATCAGCCTCGTCTTGTGCAGTATTGATGGCTAATGAAGATTATAGTTGGCGTAAATTTGATGATAATGATTTCAAACCTAATTATTAATAGTTTTTAAAATTAATACTTGTTAATGAACTTGAGAAATAAAAGTGGATTGTTTCATTAAGTATAAAATATATTAATTCCATATTTAATAGGGAAAAGGGTATAAAAAATAAAAAGGTTTGGTGATTTTGAATGACAGAAGAAAGAATGAAAGAGGCTATAGAAATATTATTACAGATAAGTGAAGATCAATCGGTACCAAGAAATATTCGAAGAAGTGCGACTAAATCCATTGAGATGCTTAATGATAAAAGTATGGAATTACCAGTTAGAGCAGTTAATGCAATAGAGGAATTGGAGGATAGCACTGGTGATGCAAATACACCATTCCATACTAGAACTATGATATGGCAAGCTATTACAAAGTTAGAGATACCAAGGGATAAAAATGAAGACCAAAAGGATGAGTATGATGATGAATTCGATGATGATGATGATGAATTCGATGATGATGAATGGGAAGAATGGGATGAAAAGACTCAATCATGGGTTATTGTAAGAAAAGATGAGTCTTTGGATGATTAAATATTTAATTAATATTTATTTTTATGGTATCTAATTAAAGAAAGCATAACCACAGATATGGTAAAGAAATATTGAAAATTAGTACTTTCTGTTTGAGAAGTCTCAGATGAGGTTTCACTTGAAGTCTCACTTGAGGTTTCACTTGAAGTCTCACTTGAGGTTTCAGATGAAGTTTCAGATGAAGTAGTTACTTCTTCCTCTACAACATCTATCGTAAGAATATGCTCTGCAGTATTATTATATGCATCCATAACACTTAAAGTATAAGTGAATGTTCCAACTGTTGAGGTTTCGAATGTTGTAGTTATAGTTTCACCGGACTTAATATGACCTGATTTCAAAGATTCTACACTGGAGTCTGATTTTAGGTCATATGAAAGTAAAAATTTACTATCATCTTGTATAGTCCAAGTTAAATCTTCATTAATGGTTCCACCTGCGGGTAAAACAAAATCAGGGTTGAATAATTCATCAAATAATATCACTGGAGAAGTAGTATCTGCGACTACACCAAAATTAGACAATATTGAGAGGTAGTCAAATACTTGAATTCGATAATTTCCTTGATCTGCAATTAAAACTCTGTTATTGAAAGGATCATATGCTATCCCATCTGGTGAGAAAAATCTGCCATCTGTTGTTGCTGTAGTTCCTCCCCAAGAGTACAGAGCTGAATAGTTAGAGGGATCATAAACTATAATTCTTGAAACACCTGAGCCCATTACACCGTCATCCCCTTCATCAACGGCAATTATTCTACCGTAAGGGTCTAATGCAATACCCTCAAAGTTTCTAGAGGATTCATTATTACCAAAATTACCTATTTGAGTCCCATTATATGCGTATACACTTATTGAATTAGTTTCTTCAGTACTAACATAAATGCGATCTCTTACTGGATCAAAAGCAATATTTTCGGGCGTAGTGTTATCACCTGTACTCCATGTTTTAACTAATTCTCCTGTTGGACTGACAACTATCATCAATTCTTCAGGTTGATTTGTTACAAATATATTTCCAGAGTCAGGGCAAACACCTAATCCTTGAGTATCAATTGAAGTAAGATTTGCTAAGGTGCCTAAATCTAATTTTGCAGTTAATTTTTGATTTTTAGGATTAAAAAAGTAGAGCCCTCCTGCTTTTTCTACTACAACTATAGTTCCATTTTTTAGTTCACTTATACCTTGAACCTCGTTTCCAATTGCATCAGAGTCAAAGCCTCTTAACTGGTCTACCCATTCGCCTTTTGCATCAAATATTTGAACTCTGAAATTTTCAGTATCACCTGCATAGTATAAACCATCGGAACTGACAAATATGCTGTCAGGTTCATTGAATTGCCCTTTTCCTGAACCCTCTTGACCACCTATGATCAATATGGGTGAGACAGCTTCGTCCGTATCGACAGAGGAAACTGGTGTTGATAAAATTGAAATTGATAACAACACAAGTAAAATTGTGAACTTATAATTTTTCATATGTTTGATATGATATATCATTTTTATATCTCTCGGAAATATATCAAAAAAATGAAATTTACGAAAATCAAAATATGTTAAAGATTGATTAGTGTTATGAGATTGAAAAAAAATTGTTGTTGAAATAAAATGAATAATAACATAAATAAATAGTTTAATTAACTAAATTATAGAAAAGGCGAGATACTCAAGCCCGGCCCAAGAGGGTGGTCTCGAAAGTAAATTCCGAGATAACCACTATGCTATGCATGCGGGGGTTCAAATCCCTCTCTCGTCATTTCTTATTTTTGAATAATTTTAGTTATTAATTTCCATTTTGTTTTCTCTTTATTGCTGCATCAATCAGACCTTGATAAGGAGGGGAGGATGCCCATGGTGTACTTTTAAACTCAGGGTGGAATTGTACACCCATGAAAAATATGTGATTCGATAACTCAAAGGTTTCGGCTAATTCGCCATAAAAGCCAGTGAAAGTGAAATTATCATCTTGTATAATGTCAAAATAATTTTTATTAACCTCATATCTGTGACGATGCCTCTCATTGATTTTTTCGTTTCCATACAATTCATAGATCATTGATTTTTTTGAGATCACTACTTCACTTGATCCTAATCGCATTGTTCCTCCTAAATTTTCTAAATCCTGTTGTGATTCTTGCAAACTGATGACTGGATCAGCAGTGGAAGAATTCATTTCTGTAGAGTGAGCATTAGGTAAATTTTTTACATTTCTCGCATATTCTACGACAGCTAATTGAAAACCTAAACAAATGCCTAAAAAAGGTATACCGTTCTCACGAGCATATTTTATTGCCAATATTTTTCCTTCAGTGCCTCTATCACCAAAACCACCAGGAACTAATATACCATCTAAATCTTCCAACAATTTTAGATTATCAATACTTTCCTCTAACAATTCTGTGGGAATATGTTTTAATTCTATATCATATTGATGAACCCATGCAGCATGTTTTAATGCTTCATTCACAGATATGTAGGAGTCAACTAAATCAGTATATTTTCCAGGTATTCCAATGATAATTTTATCTTTTAGAGAAGATAAATTATTCAAAAGTGTATTTATTTTACTCCAATTTGGCATGCCTAGGTCGAGTTGAAGATATTTTATCATTAGATTCATTAAACCTTGATTATCTAAGATTTGAGGGACTTCAAAAACAGATGAAACATCAGGAATATCAAGCACTGCACTTTCTGGTACATCTGCGAAAAATGCAATTTTGTTTAAAGTTTTTTTATCTAATGACTTAGAGCTTCTTGTTATTATTACATCGGGTGTAATACCTAATGCCCTTAATTCTCGAACTGCCATTTGTGTTGGTTTAGTTTTATGCTCTTGTAAATGATTTGGGAAAGGCACGTATGTTAATAAAACAAATAATGAGTCCTCTTCAGGGATATTTCGATTGAGTTGTCTTATCGCTTCTAAGAAATGTCTAGATTCGATATCTCCAATGGTACCTCCAACTTCAACGATCATAATTTCAGATTCTTTTTGTTGAACTAAACTATCAATTCTATGGAGAATTTCATCAATTATATGGGGGACAACTTGTACTGTTTTTCCTAAATATTCTCCTTTTCTTTCTTTGGAAATTACACTATAATATATTTGACCAGAAGTGATATTTTGATTCCTACTCATTGGTCTACCTAAAAATCGTTCATAATGACCAAAATCTTCATCTAGTTCTCCACCATCATCAGTAACAAATACTTCACCATGTTCGATTGGACTCATAGTTCCTGCGTCAATATTTAAATAAGGATCTATTTTTAAAACGGAAATATCTTTATTCCTGACTTGAAAGGCTTTTCCTATGGCTGATGTTACAATACCTTTTCCTAATCCAGAAAGAACACTACCTAAAATGAAGATATATTTTGTTTGTGGCATATTCAATTGGATATAGTCTCACTTTTCTAGTTTGCGTTTCTATATTATTTATCTAGATGAAAATTTAAATGAAACTTGTCGATTAAATTTTTTTTAAGATTTATTACTTTCATTCCAGTCTAAGTGGTTTTAACAATTAGTTTTTTTTATTAGAAATTGGTAATAATGTATATGACTCAAATGGATTATAAATTGAAGAGATTAATTTATGATTATGAGGATCAACCCATTAAAATAAAATCCTTAATTGATAGAGAAGAGTCATTAAAATTTGAAAAATATAGAATTAAATTAAAGAAAGATAGAGTTATTAAGATCCCTTATTGGGTGGGGAAAATTCTAAAAAAAATGAATTATGTAGAGTATATTAGTGAAGATTCAAGTGAACCTGGTGAATTAAAAAGAATAGTTCAAAGAGAAAGAATGGAAAGCAGTCTGACCAAATTAGAGAGGTTCTATTATAGGATTATATTAAATGAGATGAAAAATTTGAGTGAAGAAAAAAATACAGAGAGTATCTTTGCATTAGAGAGTATAAAAAAGAATTTTGAAGAGTTATTTGAAATAAGGACTAAAAAAATATTATCAATGGTTAGGACTAGTAACCCACCAAGAAAAAATGATCTATTGTTAGATGAAAAAATATTTTTCGATGGATTGAATTATTTGTATAATAATGGTTTGGATAATGTTGAAAAAATAAAATATATACCGGATTTAATTGAGGTTGAAGCTTTAAAAAATTTAGAGAAGCTACCTTTAAAGTCAATTTATGATAATAAAACTGATAGCTACATATTGGAAAGAGGAAATTTAAAAGAGGGTGAGAAAAAAAAGATAAGTTTAGATCTTGCTGAAGTATTAGAGGAAGCTATGTTTGTCAATATTATTTCTAAATCATTTTTGAGTAAAGGACAAATTAATGATATAATTGATCATGAGATTAAATATGAAAATGAACTTGCAAGAATTGATGATCTATTTTATTACTTTTTGAAGAAAGAAATCAGCCTCTTGAATCAAAAAGAAAATACAACAAGTTTGAGATTATCAATGGCCTATCAAGGAAATATTCATTTAATTTATAGATCTAGAATTCGTAAGATTTTGAAGGAAATTGCAAAACCATACAATATTGAGACGAAGGACATTACGAAATATGAAAAAAAATTAATGAATGAAATGAAGGGTATTTACATTAGTTGGTATCAGAAAGTAGGAGATATGAACTTGGATACTGATATTAATGATAATTCCACATTTAGTGAAAATAACAATAAAGGATGGGATATAATGGGAGAGGATGAATTGTCACTCTTTGATGATTCAGAGTTATTGGAGGGGTAATTAAATTATGGCGATGACTGAGACAGAAACTGAAAAAGCATATGAAACATTTTTTAGAGATTTTCAAGATGAAAATGGTGATTTCAAATATGTTAATAAGATCAATCAAATGATAATTGAAAACCAAAGATCTTTGATAATTCAATATGATGATTTAATTCAAATGGATGGAATTTCAGTAGATTCTGAATTAGCTGACACTCTTTTGAACGAACCTCGTAGGATGATAAACATTGGAGGTCAAATATTAAAAGAAACTATAAAAGTAGAAGACCCTGATTTTTATAGAAAAAATTCTGAAAACAAATTTTTTGTAAGATTTGATGGAATACCTGAAGAAACCGAAATAAGAGATATTAGAGCGATGGATGTACAAAATCAAAAAATATATTGGTTAGAAGGAATGATAATAAGGGCGACTGAGATTAAATCAATTGTTGATAAAGCCTTTTTTGAATGTGAAATAGATCCTATTCATTCTCAAGACATTGATTTTGAAGATGGATATTATAGAGAACCAAGTGAGTGTGATGTATGTGGTAATAGAAAAATGTACTTCAAACCAGAAAAATCTACAATGGTGGATTGGCAATTCATTACTCTTCAAGAAAGACCCGAAGATCTACCTGCAGGAGCTTCACCGAAATCAATTCCATGTCAACTAAAAGAAGACATAGTTAATTCAGTTAGACCTGGAGATAGAGTAAAAATTGGAGGAATTATAAGATTTAAACCAAAAACTGCAAAAAAGGGAGAATTATTATCATATGATTCATGGGTTGAGGTGAACTTTATTGAGTCATTAACAAAAGATGATGAGATTGATGAATTGAGTGAGAGAGAAAGGGAGGAATTTATTGAAATGGCAAGAGATCCGAATTTTTTTAATTCATTAGTATCTTCTTTAGCCCCACAAATTTATGGATTGAGGGAAATAAAACAAGCAGCTTTGTTAATGTTATTTGGAGGAGTTGATAAAAAAGAGGAAGGATTTTCTACGAGAGGACAACCAAATGTTTTACTTGTAGGAGATCCGGGTGTGGCAAAAAGTCAATTATTAAAGTATGTCCAATCGATAGCCCCAAGAGGTTTATTCACTTCAGGTAAAGGTTCCTCAGCTGCAGGTTTAACTGCTGCAATAGTAAGAGATACTGATACGGGTGATATCACCCTTGAAGCAGGTGCAATGGTATTGGCAGATAGAGGAATTTGTTTGATTGATGAATTTGATAAAATGAGTGAAAATGATAGATCTGCGATTCATGAAGCCATGGAGCAGCAAACAGTTAGTGTTGCGAAGGCTGGTATCTTTGCAACTTTAAATGCTAGAACAGGAGTTTTTGCAGCGGCAAATCCAAAATATGGGCGTTATGAGGACCAAAGATCATTCAGTGAAAATGTGAATTTAACACCAGCAATTTTATCAAGGTTTGACCTAGTTTTTATTTTAAAAGATAAACCGAATGAAGAAAATGACTCAATTTTAGCAGCCCATATATTACAGCAACACATTGAGAATATTGAAGA
>Ga0181575_10003549_pt1 | contig 11002 bp, 10 predicted proteins | sample 101ome_23_FD_145599 | JGI IMG/M metagenome (GOLD analysis project Ga0181575, IMG submission 145599) | Coastal salt marsh microbial communities from the Groves Creek Marsh, Skidaway Island, Georgia - 101411CT metaG (spades assembly) | ecosystem: Environmental > Aquatic > Marine > Intertidal zone... | reverse complement strand
CATTTCTCCTGAAATAAGTATTGATATCCAAAAAAAATTAAATTCCGATATTATTATGGTCTTCGACGAATGTCCTGAATATACAAAAGACAAAGAAAGAATATTAAACTCAATGAATCTATCTGTAAGATGGGCGGAAAGATCAAAAAAAGAATTTGGCATTAATCCAGAAAAAATGCTTTTTGGTATAGTGCAAGGTGGTGTTTTTAATGATTTAAGAAAAGAGTGTTTAGATAAGTTAATTGATATTGGGTTTGACGGATATGCTCTTGGAGGACTGGCCGTCGGTGAGTCTCAAGATGAAATGTTTGATACTGTAGAAGAAATCAGTACTTATATGGATAAAAACAAACCAAGGTATGTAATGGGTACCGGTACACCTGGAGACTTACTTGGTGCGGTAAAAAGAGGTGTTGATATGTTTGATTGTGTGCTGCCAACTAGAACTGGAAGAACAGGGTTAGCTTTTACTTGGAATGGAAAAATAAATCTTAGAAATTCAAAATATACAAATGATGATACGCCATTAGACGAAAATGTTGATTGTCCGGCCTCAAAAATGTATTCAAAAAACTACCTGAATCATCTTATAAATTGTAATGAAATTTTAGCCTCCACATTAATCAGTTGGCATAATGTAGCTTTCTTTCAAGATTTAATGAAAAAAATTAGAAATTCGATAAAAATTGGTAAATTTAATGAATTTTACAACCAACATTTTGATAAATTAAATTATTAAAAAAGCTTGTAATATATGGCTTTTTTTAATACATGAAATTCTTAGCTTATTTGCTAAATAGTGGGCCCGTAGCTCAGTTGGTAGAGCAATTCCCTTTTAAGGAATGGGTCACAAGTTCGAATCTTGTCGGGCTCACCATAAAAATGATAAATAGTTATTTTTAATATGAATAAAAAGCTATTTTATTATTTAAATTGTTATAAGTGCAGAAGTTCAGTAAAAGTTACAATAGAAGCCTATAGATCTAAAACTAAAGTTTATTGCAATTCATGTTTAGATAAAACTTTTAAAAAAATTAAAAAAAACTAAATATTTTTTATTTTTGGAAATTGAGATCGTATTTGTGGTATCCAATTTCTAATTTGCCTTATACGATTGGTCGGTGAGGGGTGTGTGCTTAAAAATTGTGGAGTTTCTCCACCCATTTCTTTTTTCATTCTTTTCCATAATTCTGCTCCTTCATACAAATTATATCCTGTTAAAGATGCAAAAGCTAAACCTAAATAATCAGCTTCACTTTCTTGTTTCCTTGTAAAAGGATTAAAAATACCTACTTGCAAAATATCTACACCAGTATTACGACCAACAGTATTTCTAGTTCTGCTTATTGTCCCTCCTGAAAATATATCTATTAATGCTGTACCGACATTTAAAACCATTGTCGCACTTGCTCGTTCAACAGAATGTTTTGCAACAGCATGAGCAATTTCATGCCCCATAACATTTGCTAAACCATCTTCATTTTTTGTAACTTTCAAAATCCCCGTATAAACTGCAATTTTTCCGCCAGGCATACACCACGCATTTAAAGTTTTATCATCATCAACTAATATATATTCCCATTTAAAATTTTTAGTTGGATCTTTTAATTGTTTACTAGCAAAATAGTAGGTAATTGCTTTTTCCATTTTAGCACCTATTCTTTTAATCATATTAAGTGTTTTTAGATCTTTGCTTAACTTAGCCTTTTTTTTAAATTGAGCATAAGCTTTTGCAGCGTTAGCATTAATAGTAGATTCTGGATAAATTTTTAGTTGTTTTCTTTTTGTTATAGGTGTTGATGTGCAGGAGGGCAGTATAGCTGAACAGCACCCACACCCTAAATATGTTAAAAATTGTCTTCTTTTCATAACAAATAATTGATATATTATATTATCTTACATATGAATCTAGATAATAAAATACTAATCGCAATATTGATATTAATTTTGGCGTTCATAATATACTCGGCGAGTAATACAATTTAATATGCCTAGTGATCAAATTGCAAAAAAGAAAGTTTCCTTTTTAATACGCATACGAAACTATTTTTTGGCTGGAGTCGTTGTGCTGATACCAATTGGCATTACTGTATATTTTTCAATATTCGTGGAAAGGGCATTTTCGAAACTTTTGCCAAAATATTTAAACCCAAATAACTTTTTGCCTTTTGATATTCCGGGCTTAGAAATATTGATTACCTTAATAATTATTACCTTTATTGGAATGTTGTCACTAACCTTTGTAGGTAAATACTTCTTAAATTTAAATGAGAAGATTTTTAATAAAATACCTGTGCTAAAAACTATTTATAATGGCTTAACGCAGTTAACAAAAAGTTTTGCTTCTGTTGACCAAAATAACCAAAAAAAAATGGTTTTAATTGAATATCCTAGAAAAGGTATTTTTTCCTTAGGTTTTGCTACGAGTGTAAATACAGGAGAGGTTACCACAAGAGTAGGAGAGAAAATGATAAATATATTTGTTCCTACGACACCTAACCCTACAAGTGGTTTTTTACTTGTTGTTCCTGAAAAAGATGTAACTTATCTTGATATGTCTTTTGAAGAAGCTTCTAAATTTATTATGTCTGCAGGATCTATTAAGACTAATAAAGATAAATAATCCTAATTTTAGGCTCAAGAGGAACAGAGATGGCTATTATCGCTATAACTCTTGAGCTATTTTACTATGTAGTATTTTTTTAAGATTTGTCTACTTAAGTTATGTTTACTATTTATTAATTCTATAATTTAATATATTTATATAAATTATTGATTTTATTATATTTTATTTAATTATTAATTTATAAAACTCACGATATCATTATTTTTAATAGATTTAAAAAAATCTACACTATTTAAAGAAGTATCAAAATTGGCCCATATATTAACTTTGCTAACTAGTCTTATTTCATCATTTATAGACGCTGGAGTAGGTCCAAAACCTATGGCAATTGCATTACCCTCTGTCCAATAGGCAATTTCACCGAACTTTACCACATCTATAGCACCTTCTTCTAATTTGACGCCATTTAAAGGTATTTTAAAGTATATCTCATCACCCCAGGTGTTAATTTTTGCCTGAAAACCCTTTAATTTAGATATTTTATTTGAAGTTTCTGTATTTAATAATTTTATATTTATAGTTTTTTCATTAATAATTAACTTCATTTATAAGCAATTAAATTAATATTTATAATTTGACATCTTGTTTTAGTTGTATATATTACTAACGATAATTAATTGTTATCACTAGTAATAATATGAATAAACTTACAATAGACCTAAAATCACTTCACGAGGCAACGTTAAACAATCTTAAGAACTCTAAGGCGAATAATACTTTAAGAGCTTATAAATCAGACTTTAAAGATTTTGGAACTTTCTGTGCTAGGCATGGTTTAAATTCATTGCCATCAGAACCAAGGATTGTTTCGTTATACATAACTCATCTTTCTAAAAAATCAAAAATTAGCACTTTAAGGAGAAGATTGGTTGCAATAAGCATGGTTCACAAACTAAAAGGGTATTACTTAGATACAAAGGATCCGATTATTACTGAGAATTTATTAGGTATCAGAAGAGTTAAAGGAAGCATTCAAAAGGGCAAAAAGCCCATATTAATTAATCATCTTAAATCAATAATTGATGTAATAGATGAACAAAAAATTAAGGATATTAAAAAGTTTAGAGATAAATCAATTATGTTAGTTGGTTTTGGAGGAGGGTTTAGAAGAACTGAACTTGTTTCAATTAATCTTGAAGATTTAGAATTCGTTCAAGAAGGGCTCAAAATTACTATTAATAGATCAAAAACTGACCAATTAGGTGAAGGGATGATTAAAGGACTGCCCTACTTCACTAATAAAATTTATTGTCCAGTTACTAACCTTAAAAAATGGATTGAAATTTCAAAAATCAAATCTGGGCCAATATTTAGACGTTTTTCTAAAGGACTAACTTTAACTGATAGAAGATTATCCGACCAATCTATAGTTTTGTTAATGAAAGAATATTTAAATTTAGCAGGAATAGAAAACAAAAATTTTGCTGGCCACAGTTTAAGATCAGGTTTTGCAACGGTAGCGGCTGATTCTGGTGCAGATGAAAGAAGCATTATGGCTATGACGGGTCATAAAACAACTCAAATGGTCAGAAGATATATTAAAGAAGCAAATCTTTTTAAGAATAACGCATTAAATAAAATCAATTTGTAAGTTATTCAAAAGATCTATGTCATGCCTTTCATATTTTGTTTCAAAGGGTATCCATCTATCAATTTCATTAAATTTAATTTTAGGCATAATATCTATAATTTTTTTTTCAAAGCATGCACATAAATGAACTAAAAATCCAGCATGAAAAGAAATTAATATTCTACAATTGTAAGCAATATAAATAAGATCTTCAATTTTCGTATCATAAACTGTTATTATATTATTTTTATTTTTAAAATCATTTAAATATAAATTTTCATTATTTGATGTAACAATTATATGATTTTTTTTTGACAATTCTAAAATTTTATTTTTAAATTTATTATAATAATTATTATTATAACTTTTCCATTTTTCATCTAGATGTACCAATATATAACTATCAAATAATTTAATATTTTTATTTTTATAGACTTTGCTAGATGGGAAGTAATGTTTTTTATTAAAGAATTTTAAATTTTCATATTTTAGAATTTCATAATACAAACTTAGATAATGAAACTTTTTATTTTCTTGAATATTATAATTTTCATTACACTCAATATACTTATAAAAAGAATTGTATAAAAAACTTGGTCTAAATGTTTTATATTTAAAACCCAATATGAATTTAGTTTTTATATATTGGAGCGAATATTTGTTTTTTGCTCTTATAAAAAGACCAGTAAAAAAAGACCATTTTGAACCATCTAATTGTAACACAAAATCATATTCTTTATTAAATATGTCATGATTTTTTTTAAAAAAACTAATTAAGCTATACTTTAAATATATTTTATCAAAAAAATCATAAAATTTTGCTATACGTGAATTATATTCGGAACAAATAATATCAATGTTATATCCATGGTCTTTAAGATTTTTAACTAAACTGGAAATGTTAATCAAATCCCCTATCTTGTCTGTTTTAAAAATTAATATTTTCATATAAAGTTAAATTATAAATAATTTTCAAATAAATAAAAATATTAATTACTAATGAGTAAATATAATCAAAATGTAGCATTGATAGGTTGTGGTTATTGGGGCTCTATATTGGCTAAAAATTTAAAGAAAATTATTAAAAAAAAAATATACATTTATGATATTGATAAAAAAAATCTTAAAAATTTGTCTAATCAGCTGAAAGGTTTAATACCGGTAAATAATATAAGCGATATATATAAAAATGATAATATTAAAAATATATTTTTAGCAACACCTCCTTCAAAAAATTTTAAAATTTTAAAAAATTTAATTCATTATAAAAAAAATATATTTGTTGAGAAACCTTTTTTAAATAATTTAAATCATTTAAAAAAAATTAAAGGTCTATTAATTAAAAATAAAAATATTTTTATGGTTGGATATGTTTATATATATAATGAAATCATACAAAAAATAAAAAAAATTATTAAATCAAAAAAATTAGGAGAAATATTATATATAAAAACTCAAAGAGAAAATCTTGGTCCAATAAGAAATGATATGGACTGCAATTATGATCTGGCATCTCATGATATAGCCATTATAACGTATTTATTAAATGGAAATTTAAAAATTATTTCTAAAAAATCACATTACTTTTTAAAAAAAAATATTTCAGATATATCTTTGTTAGAATTAAAATATAAAAATACTAAAATAGATATACAATCAAGCTGGTTAAATCCTGAAAAAGTAAGAAAACTTGTTATAATTGGTACAAAAAAAATGTTATTGTTTGATGAGCTCAATAATAGAGAAACATTAAAAATATTTGATCAATATGCCGAATATCCTAAAATTACACAAATGGGTAAGAAAATTTTATCTGAAAAAGCACGAATTTATAGAGGAAAATACATTTCTGTACCAAATGAATTTAAATCACCTGTTATAAATGAGATTAAACATTTTTTTGAATGTGTTAAAAATAAAAAAACACCTATAACTAATTTCAAGTTTTCAGAAAATATTTTAAAAATATTGTCTAAAATTAATAGGAATTAATTTTTTTAATAATTGTATTTATTTCTTGAGCTTTTAAACAAGGATCTATTGGAATGCTGACGCATTTTTTTGCAAACATATCTGACACTTTGGTATTGATATTTTTAAATAATTTAAGCGTTGATTTATGCATACAAATGGATTTTGGGTAATGTATGCCCGTTTGAATACCTGAGTCTAACATATATTTTTGGAATTTTTTTCTATTATTAGTTAAAATAATATATTGATGGTAAACAGATCCGTTTACATAATTTAAAAGCTTTATTTTTTTATTTTTAATTTTTTTATTATATTTTTTTGCTATTTCTATTCTTTTCTTATTATAAAATTTTAATAGATTAATTTTTTCCAATAAAACTGCTGCCTGAATTGTATCCATCCTGTTATTAAAACCTAATATGTCATGATCATATTTTTTATCCCTTGAGGCACCTAAATTTCCAAGTTTTATTATTCTTTCTTTTAAAAATTTATTATTTGTTGTTATTATTCCTGCATCCCCGTAAGCACCAAGGTTTTTTCCAGGATAAAGACTAAAACAGGATAAATCAGCTAGTGATCCCACTTTTTGTGATGTGTGTTTAAAATAACCTCCATGAGCTTGTGAGGCGTCTTCTATTATAAATATTTCATTTTTGACAATTTTTTTTAATTTTCTTATATCAAAAATATTTCCGTATAAATGAACTGGCATAATAACCTTGGTATTTTTATTAATTTTTTTTTTAATCAAATTAATGTTCATTAACCCTGTATTATTATCTATATCTACTAAAATTGGTTTCAATCCTAGATTTACAATAGATAATAAAGTTGCAATATAAGTCATTCCAGGAAGGATAACCTCGGAGCCTTGTTTTAAATTTAGTGATTTTAAAGCTAAAGTTAAAGCATCTGTTCCATTGGAGCATGCGATAGAATAATTGGAATTTACAAAACTTGAAAATTTTTTTTCAAATAAAAAGACTTCTTTTCCATTTATAAAATTTGTATTATTTATTACTTTTGAAACAGATTTTAAAATTTTCTTTTTAATTATTAAATCTTGTTTAGAAATATCGTAAAATCTAATCATATAAATATTTTAAAACTATTTTTTTATTTTTATAAATAACTTCTCCAATCTCTTTATCATTAAATATAGGATATTGAAAAGGTGGAAAAATTAAAGATCTTATAAGATTATATGTTTTCATATTGTTATTAATCTTTTTGATAAACTTAATATTATTATAGTTGATTGATTTTCTTGAAAAATACGAGCCCTTTTTTATATTTTGTCTTACGAAAGTAATTTTATTATTTAATATATATAAAAATTCTCTTTTAAATAATTTAACTGCAAATTTCATTAATTTCACATAATTATTTCTGGCATTATCTTTAAAATTTTGTTTAAAAGTTATTATTGGGCCAATAGGTCCGGTATCTATACCATTATCAATTTTATGAAGCGTTACACCTATTTTTTTTTCACCATATAAAACTTGATAAAAATTTGTGTGGCAGCCTCTAAATTTTGGCAAAATACTAAAATGAAAATTATAAAGTTCGCTGGATTTGAAAAGATTGATATTAATTATTTTTTCAAACTCAATAGAAATAAAAATTAAATTTTTTATTTTATATAATTTCTTAAGGGTAGTAATTTTTATTTTATTTTTTCTAGCAAACTTTTTTAGTGAAGGTTGCCAATTATCATGTCCAGAGTCGCTATCATTAGGGCATATTAAAATGTATTTTTTATCAATTTTTTTAATTAAAAATTTTACAAATTCTACAGAACACTGATTTTTGCCAGCAATACAAATAAATTTATTATTTGTCCCAAGCATAATTAAAAGATTTTTTAGTATTAAATGTTTGGGATATGATGTAATCGGAAATTATTTTGTTTGAGAAAATATCAAAATATCTTTTTTTTGCATTTTTTCCTATTTTAAATAGCAGTTTATCGTTATTACAAAGTTTGCTTAATTTATTACATAAGTCTGAAATATTTCTATAAGTTATCAATTCTTTATCTGAAAAAAAATCCTGATATTTAATTTTTTCATCAATAAATGTTGCCACTCCATTGCCCATTAAGGTTGCAAAACGATTACTAGTGGCATATTTACTAGGCCCTCCTCTGCTCAAGTTTAATGCAGTTTTAGACAATTCTAATTCTTTAAGGTAATTAAAATTCCATTTTGGATCTTCATTAAATAATCCTAGAATATTAAAGTTAATGTTATTGTTAGAAATTTGAACTAATTTTTTAATAAAATTATCTCTTTCGTCAAAATTGTCCTTTTTTAATTTTCCAAAATTGACGCCATGACTTAATGCAAAAAATAAATCTTTACTTTTCTTGGAATTATAAAATTTTCCAAATTCAATGTTTTCATCTACTGGTACAGGAATAAAAAATAATTTTTTTTTATCAATAACAGTTTTTATTTCACTTGGATGTGTTGTGACAAAATAAGTATCAATTAAATGATTGTTGTTTTCAATTAATGATAAGTTTTCGTTATATGACGGGTCCCCTTTTACCAAATGATCTTCGTACCATAAGGCAAATTTTGTATCACAATTTTTTTTGACTTTTTCGAAAGACTCTGCACTTAAAATATTATTATGACCTAGCAAAATTAAATTAGGCTTATAATTTTCACTAATTTCAAAAATTTTATCACCAATAGAATTTTTGCTAAATATATTTTTATTATTTCTATAATCAAAATCAATTACGTCATGACCGTTTCTGATAAAGCCATTAGATATTTTTTTTGCAATAGAGAGATTAAAATTTCTATGATTAAGTTTTTCTCCAAAGGTAGAAATATGCAAAATTCTTAAATTTTTATTTTTTATATAATTTGTATTTTTAACAGGTATGGTATCATCTATTACTTTTGAAACTCCCTTAATATCATGTAAAACATTTTTAAAATTATATTTCTGAATTCTTTTTAATTTTTTTTTGTCAATAATTAACTTTTCTAAACATTTATATAAATTTTTTTCATCATTTTTTTTTAAAATAATATTATTTTTAAAAGTTTCCTGAAGACCTCCAGATAAAGATGTTATCACAGCACAACCTCTTGAAGCGCTTTCCATGGCTGTACGACCAAAAGGTTCCTGCCAAGTGGGATTAACAACGCTTATTGAAGAAGTTTCGTAATATTTAAGAATTTTGTGGTGTTCTTTCCAATCAAGAATTTTTAGTCTTGGGTGTTTAAAATAATATTTTTCTCTAGGTTCATTCCCTATTACTAAAGCATTCCAATTTTTATATTTAGAAAGAATTTTTATAATAGCTTTTCCAAAAATATTATAACCTTTTGATTTGTTTAATTTACCGGAAAAAATAATTTGATTATTCTTTTTTGGAAATTTTTTTAATTTATTTATAGAATTATAAATAACTTCAGTATTATTTTTGTGCTTGCTATCTAAATTGATAAAAAACTTATTTTTTAAATATTTGCTTACAAAAATTATTTTATTACAATTTTTTAAAAGATATTCTCTTTTTTCAATAGTGTCACTATCTCTAAGAGATGATGGATCGTTATGAAAAATTAAATTTATCTTTATATTTGTATTTTTAATTAAATATTTTGCGTATTCAGGCCTGTTATGAATTTCAACAGAATGTATTTTCTTATTTAAAAGTTTATTTGCTATAGCTTTAATATAGCTATAATTTGTTAAGATTCTTTTTTCTTTTAGATCAATAAAATTTAAATTCTTATTATATAGATATGGTTTATTAGATTTTGATGCAAAAATACTTATACTTTTATTTAATTTTGAATATTTAAGATAACTAGAAACCCATATGGAAACTGCACCAGCATTAACTTTTCCAAAGTTTTCTTTTAAAGGTAAAATAATTGCATGATTAATCATTGATTTTGAAAATTTTATTAAAATTATCAGTTGTTATATTGGCTATTTTATTAACATCAATCTTTTTAATTTCAGATAATTTATTTAGCACAAAGATTAAATTCTCAGGATAATTTATTTTGCCTCTGTATGGGTGCGGACTCAAATATGGTGAATCCGTCTCAATTAATATGTTTTCCAGGGGTACATAATTCGCAGCTTCACAAATATCTTTTGCATTTTTAAAAGTTATAATTCCACTGAAAGAAATATAGCAATTTAGTTCAAGAAATTTCTTTGCCTGTCTTTTGTCGCCTGTAAAACAGTGAATAATAGTATTTGGGTTTAAATAATTTTTAATTACATTGTAAGTTTCTTCAAAAGCATCTCTAGTATGAATAATGGCAGGTTTTTGTTTTTTGATTGAATAATCAATTTGTTTTTCAAAAGCTTGAATTTGTTCACTTTTATGTTTTGAGTTTTTGAAGAAATCTAATCCAATTTCTCCAATTGCATCTATTTCTTGGCTGTCAAACAAAGAGAGGACTTTATTAATTTCATCAAGATAATTTTTATCAATATAATTAGGGTGCAAACCAATTGAGATTAAAACATTTTTTTTAAACTTATTTTTAATTAATATATTTTTTTTAGAGGAACTATAATCAATTCCTATGGATAAAAGTTTTTCAATATTTTTTTCTTTCGCTTGTAATAAAATTTTATCTAAATCTTTATCATAAATTTCAGAATTAAGATGACAATGAGAATCTACAAGCATAATTTTTTAGTTTTTTCTTGAAAATAATATTTGATATTGAGTTTCAAAAATTTTTAAAAATCCTTTTTGTAAAAGGTATTCTATGGATAAATTTGTTTTTAAACCTACATCATCTAGTAAAACTAATGAATTATCGTGAAGCTTGTTT
>Ga0181575_10003547_pt1 | contig 11005 bp, 12 predicted proteins | sample 101ome_23_FD_145599 | JGI IMG/M metagenome (GOLD analysis project Ga0181575, IMG submission 145599) | Coastal salt marsh microbial communities from the Groves Creek Marsh, Skidaway Island, Georgia - 101411CT metaG (spades assembly) | ecosystem: Environmental > Aquatic > Marine > Intertidal zone... | reverse complement strand
AAATTACATTTGGGTATGATGTTTGGTGGTAAAGGAGTATTTAAAGATTCAGATGCATTCTATCAAGAAAGTGGTGGTGTAAAAGTAGATAGAGATTCATTATCTAAATGTTTACCATTCAAAAATAAAGAAGGTATGATTAAAAACTTTAAAGTGGGTGAAGAAACTGAACAAACTCAACGTGGTGGTACTGCTATTACTGGTGGTTCTAAGATAATTTACGCAGTAACACAAGATGGTAAAGAATATCCTATTGGTGAAAAGAAACAACGTTCTAAAACAGGAATATTAGGAAAATTATCGACGGTATATAATTACCATCCATCTTTACAGAAATGTTTGAAGAAGCAATAACGGAGAGAATGAGTGAGAACGCAACTATTATGTACTTTTACAACTGAAGCTTCGTTTGAAGATTTATTAACTAAGATTTTTGATGGATACCAACTATTCAGTAGAAAGATATTCATTCTTAAATTAGAACCATCTAAAGAATTGGTGATTAGTTACAATATCATACCAAACAGAGAAAATAGGTTTTTACCTAACAGTATAATGGTACACAGAAAAAAAGAATCAAACACTATTTACACAATCAACGCATTAAACCGATTGATTAAAGAACTAAATGGTGGTAAAGAAGATAAAACATATCAAGTCAATTGGAACGATTATCGTAATTCAATGATTCTCACCGATGGTGATGGATACAAAATTATGGGTACAAAATTGTTCCGAATAGTTGACGTTAATTAAAAAATTTTAATATTTATAGTATATGGAAGAATGTAATTGCGATAACTGTATTTGTGAATCTAAAGAGGAGTGTAGCTCATCTTGTGGTTCGAACAATCAATGTGATTGTTGTAAATAAATTTGGTAGTTTAAAATATTTTTCGTATATTGTAACCAAATCAACACTTGGGATTAAATAGTGGTGTTGAAAATAAAAATTGAAATATATTTGGAAGTTTGAAAAAACTTTCGTATATTTGTATAAATAATAAATGTTTAACTAAAAAATGGAGTAATTATGGCAATTGATTTAAACGCTATCCGAAACCGTTTGGACAGTCTACAAACGAAAACTACAAAGACTGATAATTTATGGAAGCCGAAACCAGGCAAGCAGCAGGTAAGAATCGTACCTTATGTACACAATCCATCAAATCCTTTCATTGAACTATTTTTCCACTACAACTTTGGTGGTAAGAATATTCTATCACCTCAGACACATGGTGAGGCAGACCCATTAGTGGAGTTCGCTGACCAATTGAAATCAACTGGTGATAGAAACGATTGGAATCTTTCAAAACAACTTACACCAAAAATGAGAACTTATGTTCCCGTATTGGTAAGAGGTGAAGAATCCGAAGGTGTTAAGTTTTGGGGATTTGGTAAAACTGTATATCAAGAACTTCTTGCTTTCTTTGCAGACCCTGATTATGGTGATTTAACAGACCCAACTAATGGTAGAGATATCACTGTTGAGTTTAAAACCGCAAAAGAATTAGGAAAGAACTATCCTGAAACTTACATCAGAGTTAAACCAAACCAAACTCCTATCACCGAAGATAAGAATGTATTGGAAAACATCAAAGACCAAATTGAACTTCCAAATATGTTCAAAAAGTACACTTACGATGATATGAAAGGTTTGTTGGAAACTTGGATGGAAACTGGACAAGTTGGTGAGGAAACTAAGGAAGAAGAAACTCAACCTACTCAAACAACTACAGAAGCAGCTCCTCAACCGGCAGCAGCATCCACAACTGATGTGAAAGACGCATTTGAAGATTTATTTAACAATTAATATTTAAGTTACTATGGCTAAAACAAATCGTGATGAATTATCATCGATTTTAGCAGATAACCTGAACAAAAAGTTCAAAGGGCAATCGAAAGTAGCTTACTTCCTTGATGGCTCCGAGCAGACACCCACCGATTTAACCGAGTGGGTGTCTACTGGAGATGATATGCTAGATTTAGCAATATCTAATCGACCAAATGGTGGATTTCCTGTAGGTAGAATTGTTGAGGTTACGGGACTAGAAGCGAGTGGTAAATCTCTCTTATCAGCACATACATTAGCTAACACTCAGAAAAAAGGTGGGTTAGCAGTGTACATTGATACAGAGAATGCAATTAATCAAGAATTCTTAGAAGCATTGGGTGTTGATACTCAGAAGTTACTCTACGTTCCATTGGAAACTGTAGAAGATATCTTCGATGCTATGGATTCTATTATCGAATCTATCCGTAAATCAGATAAGGATAGATTAGTAACCATTGTGGTTGATTCAGTAGCAGCAGCTACTACAAAGGTAGAGTTATCTGCTGATTATGACCAAGCGGGTTACGCAACTCAGAAAGCAATCATTATCTCAAAGGCGATGAGAAAGATTACAAATCTCATTGGTAGAGAACGGATTTTGGTTGTATTTACAAATCAACTTAGAGTTAGAATGGGTGTATCATTTGGAGACCCTTATACTACATCGGGTGGTAAAGCATTAGGTTTCCACGCATCTTGTAGATTGAGAATGAAACAAATGGGTAAACTCAATTCTAAAGTTGGGGGTGTAGACCAAACTGTTGGTATTAAGACTAGAGTTCAAGTCATTAAGAACAGAATGGGGCCACCGCTAAGAGCAGTTGATTTTGAAATCTATTTTGATAGAGGTATTGATAGATATGGTTCGTGGTTAAATACTATGAAAACATATAAGTTAGTACAGACAAGTGGAGCATGGTATACTTGGGTTGATGAATCAACTGGAGAGGAAGTTAAGTTCCAAGCCAAAAACTTCACAAAACTATTGGAAGATAGACCAGAGGTAAAAGAACAAATGTATAACCAAATCTGTGATGCATATATCTTAGGATACAAAGAAGCATCCGAAGCAGCAAATACAGATTCAACAGAGCTAGATGATACAAACGAAATCTAATTACAAAGAAATGTTAAAAAACTTATCTAAATCATCCGTTGGTGATGTTAATGATAAGGTAATGATTGTAGATGGATTAAATTTGTTCATCAGATGCTTTGGAGCAGTTCCAACTCTGAATGATGATGGAGAACACGTCGGGGGATTAACAGGTTGTCTGTTATCCCTCGGCGCTCTTATCCGTAAAAACAAACCAACGAGAGTTTTGGTAGTGTTTGATGGTAAGGGGGGTTCACATCGTAGAAAAAAAATGTATAGTGGTTACAAAGAAGGTAGAACAGGTCTAACTAAAGTAAATAGATTGGTTGGTTATGAAGATTTGGAAGACCAAGCAGAATCTATGAAACGAAACTTTAATCTTTTGATTAAGTATTTAGAGTTCCTACCTGTTGATTTGTGTTATATTGACCACATTGAAGCAGATGATATTATGGCATATGCTGCCAGACACATTTTTGAAAAAGAAGTTATGATAATTTCCTCTGATAAAGATTTCTTACAATTGGTAGATGATAGAATCTCAGTATATTTACCAACTAAGAAGAAATGGATGCATAAAGAGGATGTAAAAGAGTTGTATGGTGTTCCATCACACAACTTAGTTTATTACAGAATATTCGATGGTGATAAATCCGATAATATTCCTGGCGTAAGGGGTATCGGACCAAAAACCTTAGTAAATAAATTAGATTTTCTTCAATCGGATGAACTTACATTAGATACCCTATTTGAAAAGGTATCTCAAATGGATGATGAGAAACTGAAAAACAAAATATTAGAGAATACTGATACTTTGAGGTTAAATTACGATTTAATGCAGTTATCTAATCCAATAATGGGTTCAGCGATTACATCAAATGTACGAAATATCATTGATTCACCAATCAACGGATTAAATTCTTTTGGATTCAAAAAAGAGTTTATGGTTGATAAACTTTACACTGCGTTTAAGAATGTAGAAACGTGGTTGGTAAATACTTGGGGTGATTTGGATAAATACTCCAAACAAACCAGAAAATAATTTGGTAGTTACAATAATAATTCGTATATTTGAATCATATGGATAAATTCGGAAACAAATTCGGAACATCGTTTCAGTTAAAGATAATATCTTGCTTGTTGACAGATAGAATATTTCTTCAACAAGTATATGATATTTTAAAACCTGAGATGTTTGATTCAGATGCTAATGAGTGGTTAGTTACTAAAACTATGGCTCACTTTGATTCTTACTCATCTTTACCTACCTTAGATGTGTTTAAAAATGAAGTAGATAAGGTTGAGAGGGATGTTCTTAAACAATCCATTATAGACAATTTAAAGCAGGTTTGGAACTTCTTAGAATCTGAGGATTTGAGTTATGTAAAAGAACAAACTTTAGAGTTCTGTAAGAATCAAACATTTAAGAACGCAATCTTAGAATCGGTTGATTTATTAAATGATGGTAAATTCGATGTAATTAAATCGAAGATTGATAATGCTATGAAAGCAGGACAAGATACCGATATTGGACATGAATATAAAGAATCTATTATTGAACGATATGAAGCTACGGTTAGAGATGTTATCCCATCAGGTTGGGATGTTATTGATGAATTGGTAGATGGTGGATTTGGTAAAGGTGAACTAATAATGTTCGCAGCACCTCCTGGCATCGGTAAATCTTGGGCTTTAGTAAATGTTGGTATGGCTGCCGCTAAGAAAGGTAAAACTGTAGTCCATTATACCTTAGAACTTAATGAAGGTTATGTTGGACAACGATATGATGCAGTATTGACTGGAATCGCAGTTCCAAATCTTAAATTTAACATTGAGGATGTTAAAAATCAAGTTGGTGGGTTGAATGGTGATATTATCGTTAAACATTGGCCTACTAAATCTGCTGGATTGAATACTATGAGAGCATCTTTGGATAAACTAAAGTTGCAAGGTAAGAATCCTGATGTGATTATTGTAGATTACGCTGATTTGTTAAAAGGTAATAGTAGAAAAGAACGACACGAAGAATTAGAAGAAATCGTAGAAGGATTACGAGGTATTGCAGGTGAATATGAGTGTCCGTTGTTTACAGCATCACAAATTAATCGTAGTGGAGCTGAAGATGATATTATTACTGGTACTAAAATCGCTGGTTCATTCTCAAAATTGATGACAGCTGATTTTGTAGTATCACTTAGTAGAAAGATTGAAGATAAATTAGCAGGTACAGGCCGTTGGCATGTAATAAAAAACAGATTTGGACCAGATGGAATGACTTTACCTTCAAAAGCAAATATGAGTAATGGTAGAATTAACATTTACTCAGATGATTCCATTGATGGTAAAAAAACCCAAAGTGATATGAACAAAGGGGAGAGTTTAGTAAGAAAAAATTTGTTACAAAAATATAATGAAATGAACTCAGATATTGGTTTTTAATCCATACTTATAATCACCGAAACGAAATTAATTTAATAAAAAGAAGATACAAAAATGACACAATTATTCACAGAACGCATACCATTTAAACCATTTGAATACCCAATCTATTATACAGAAGGTTGGTTGAAACAAGCCCAAGCATTTTGGTTACATACCGAAATCCCAATGCAGGGTGATTTAAAAGATTGGAACGAAAATCTTAATGAATCAGAAAAACATTTGGTTGGTAATATCCTTTTAGGATTCGCTCAAACTGAATGTGCCGTATCTGATTATTGGACTACTATGGTTACAAAGTGGTTTCCAAAGCACGAAATTAAACAAATGGCTATGATGTTTGGTTCGCAAGAAACTATTCACGCAACCGCTTACTCATACTTAAACGAATCTTTGGGATTAGAAGATTTCGAAGCTTTCCTACACGAACCTGCAATCGCAGAAAAGTTTGAATATCTAACCGCTACTTCAGCAGATTGGACACATGAGGATTTACAAACGAATCCTAAAGCAAGAAAAGAAGTAGCCCGTTCATTAGCTATATTCTCAGCTTTTGCAGAAGGTGTATCTCTATATAGTTCCTTTGCAGTCCTGTATTCTTTTCAGATGAGAAATCTTCTGAAAGGAATCGGACAGCAGATGAAATGGAGTGTAAGAGATGAATCACTTCACTCAAAAATGGGATGTCAATTATTCAGACATATGTGTGATGAATATCCTGAACTTTATGAAGAAGTAAAGGATGATGTTATTCAAGCAGCTAAATATATGGTTGAAATGGAACACAAATTCATCGATAAAATGTTTGAGATGGGTGATTTGGAAAATATGAAAGCAAATGATTTAAAACACTTCATATCTAAAAGAGGTAATGAAAAATTAAAAGAGTTAGGATATGAAGGTGTATTTGAGTGGAACGATAAGAAAGCATCTAATTTAGATTGGTTCTACCATCTTACAGGTGGAACAACACATACAGATTTCTTCGCAGTAAGACCTACAGATTATTCTAAAGCAGGTGAAGGTGAAGATTTCAACGATATTTGGTAAAATAAAAAAGTTACGATATGAAAGATAATACAAAAGAACGAACTCTTAATGAGATTCGGCAGACGAAAGATTCTGTATATAAACACCCATGGGAAACCGATGTGGTAACTACATTTGATGGCTTAATCAACAAAGTTATTGGTTGGGCTGATGATAAAGGTATCTTAGTTAAAGATAACGCCCCAAAACAAATGTTGAAAGTTTTGGAAGAAGTTGGTGAAACATCTGGCGCACTTCTTAAAGATAACAGAGATGAAATTGTAGATGGTATTGGTGATTCCTTTGTTACATTGATTATTCTATCAATGCAATTAGGTTTACACCCATCAGAGTGTTTGGAAGCAGCATGGAACGAAATCAAAGATAGAAAAGGTAAAACAGAAAATGGGGTGTTTATAAAAGAATGAAAAACTACGGCGCCGAATTAGGATGGGAAATAGACGTAGATTTTCCTTCTTGGGCTAACACAGAAATCTACGTTAAGACAATATCAAAAGGATACTTACTAGATGGTGAAAAACCAAAAGATGCTTATTGGAGAGTAGCAACAACTGCTGCTCGAAGATTAGGTAAACCACAAATGGCAACTAAATTCTTCGATTACATTTGGAAGGGTTGGTTGAACTTAGCAACTCCTGTTTTATCAAACACTGGTACTGATAGAGGATTACCTATCAGTTGTTTTGGTATTGATGTTGGTGATTCTATCCAAGAGATTGGTACTAAGAACTTAGAAATGATGTTACTTGCCAAACATGGTGGTGGTGTAGGTGTTGGTTTAAATATGATTAGACCAGCAGGTTCTACGATTACACAAAATGGTACATCAGATGGTGTTGTTCCATTCGCTAAGATTTATGATTCTACAATCCTTGCTACCAATCAAGGTTCTGTTAGAAGGGGAGCCGCATCTGTAAATTTGAACATAGACCACGATGATTTTGATGAGTGGATTGAAATCAGAGAACCTAAAGGTGATGTAAACAGACAATGTTTGAATTTACATCAATGTGTGGTTGTTGGTGATAAGTTTATGAGAAGATTAGAAGATGGTGATGCAGAAGCTCGTAGAAAATGGGGTAAGGTACTTCAAAAGAGAAAAGCAACTGGTGAACCATATGTAATGTTCAAAGGTAACATCAACAAACAAAATCCTGATATGTACAAAAACAATGGATTGAAAGTTCATATGACTAATATATGTTCTGAAATCACATTACATACAGATGAATCACACTCATTCGTTTGTTGTTTATCATCATTGAACTTATCAAAGTACGATGAGTGGAAACACACCGATTTGATTTACACTGCAACTTGGTTCTTAGATGGTATCTTATCTGAGTTCTTACAAAGAGCTAAGAATATGAGAGGATTCGAAAACGCAGTTCGTTCAGCAGAAAAAGGTAGAGCATTAGGATTGGGTGTTTTAGGATGGCACACTTACTTACAACAAAAAGGTATTCCATTTGATTCACTTCCAGCTCAATTCGAAACTCGTAGAATTTTCTCACAATTAAAGATAGAATCGGAAAGAGCAAGTAGAGATATGGCATCTGAATTAGGTGAACCACTTTGGTGTAAAGATAGTGGATTCAGAAACACTCACCTAAGAGCAGTTGCTCCAACTGTATCCAACTCTAAGTTGGCAGGTAACGTATCACCAGGCATCGAGCCGTGGGCAGCGAATGTATTTACGGAACAAACATCAAAAGGTACATTCATTAGAAAAAATAGAGAATTAGAAAAAGCACTTAGAAAAGCAGGTATCAACAACAAAGAAACTTGGGATAAAATCTTAGCCGATGGTGGTTCTGTACAAGATATCAAAGAATTAGATAATTGGGTATATTGTGATGGAAAACTAACTGAAGTTAATGGTGATGTAGATACTACTAAGTGTGATAAGGTAAAAGATGTATTTAAAACATTCAAAGAGATTAATCAATTAGAGTTGGTTAGACAGGCTGGTGTTAGACAACAATACATCGACCAATCAGTTTCATTGAATTTGGCATTCCCATCGGTAGCAACTCCGAAGTGGATGAATCAGGTTCACTTAGAAGCGTGGAAGCAAGGTGTAAAAACATTATATTACACCAGAACTGAATCGGTTCTAAGGGGGGATATTGCAGCACAAGCTATGGACCCAGATTGTATAAGTTGTGATGGATAAATTTTAAAAGGAGTAAGAAAATGAAGTATTTGTATTTTTCAGCCCAATGGTGTCAACCCTGTAAAACGTTAGCGCCGATTATGAACGAAGTATCATCTATTGTAGAAGTAGAAAAAATAGATGTTGATGAGGATTATGAAAGAGCTCAACAATATGGTGTTAGGAATATCCCAACAGTTGTATTGGTTGATGGTGTTAATGAAGTAAAAAGATTTATCGGAGTTCAACCACAACAAAACTATATTAATGCAGTAAAATAAATTTGGATTTTTGAAAAAAAAGTTGTATATTAGTAATAAGTTACGAAAAAGTATGGCATTAAGAGGGGAATCCCATCCACAACATAAATTAACTGAACAACAGGTTAACACAATACGAAAACTTTGGAAAGTAGGACATCGTAATGTTAGAGTGTTGGCAAGAAACAATGGAGTTTCACCTGCTAACATCCGTAGGATAGTTAAGAATGAAACGTGGACTCATCTCTTAGTGGGTGAATTTGATAAATACCAATAATGAAAGAAGTAGGAAAGAAGTATTGTGATACATCCAAATTATCAGTAAGAAAAATTTCCAAATCCGTAGCTAAAGATATAGTAGTAAAAAACCATTATTCACATTTATGGACTAAGGTATCTTACGCTATTGGTTTGTACGTTGAGGATGATTCACATCAATTCTTTAATACTTCAGAAAAACTTATAGGTGTAGCTTGTTATGGAGACCCGATTGGTAGATTGAGTGGACAATCCATAACTGAACTATTAGATAGAACAGAAGTTTTAGAATTAGTTCGATTGTTTGTATTTGATGATTATGGTTCAAATATAGAGAGTTGGTTCTTAGGTAAAACCTTTCAATGGTTAAGAGAGAACGCACCACATATCAAAGGATTGATATCATACTCAGACCCTAAAGAAGGTCATAACGGAACTATCTACCAAGCAACGAATTGGATTTATCAAGGTGATAAGTTACGATTCAACGATAGTTGGAGTTTTAAGTTTAGTGAAGATGGTGAGTGGCAGCATGGGAGAACGATATTTCCATATTATGGAACTAACGACCCAAAGAAAATCCAACAACAGATTGATAAACCATTTTGGATTCGTAAAGAACCACGTAAACATCGATATGTTTACATTCTTGCCAAAGGTGGTGAAAGAAGGAAGTTACTCAAAAATCTGAAACATCCATCTTTACCATATCCAAAATCAGAAAATGAAGTAGAATTAGAAATACATAAATTAGAACCAATTGAAAGTAGAGGGTAAACATTATTGTGATGTAAGTAGAGTTAGTGTAGCTCCGATAGCAAAATCTATCGCTAAGGATATTATCATAAAGAAACACTATACCCACGCTTGGACTGCGTGTAGATACGCATTAGGTATTTACTACAGAGGTGATGAAGAAGATGTATTCGGTAATCAACAACAACTTATCGGATGTGCTATTTACGGATTCCCAGTCGGAGCAAAAGCACCTACTTCAGTATGTGAGGATTTAACCAAAGATAATATCTTAGAGTTGACTCGTTTGTACGTTGATGATGGATATGGTTCTAATATCGAATCAAACGCACTATCTAAAACATTTAAGTGGATTAAAGAAAACGATAAGAACATCAAAGTTCTATTATCATACGCTGATAATGGACAAGAACACTTAGGTGGTATTTACCAAGCTACCAATTGGATATATCAAGGTTTGAATACTGATATCGCTCTAATGCCTAATTGGGGTATCTCACTTACAAAAGACCCATATCAATGGATTCATAGTAGAACTGTATTCAACAATTGGGGTAGTGGTAATTTAGAACACTTAAAAAGAGAAATCGGTAAAGATGGATACAAAGAGTTTTGGAGAAGGGAAGAACCACCAAAACATAGATACATCCAATTACTACCTCAGAATAAAAAAGAAAAGAAAGATTTAATGAAAAGGTTGAAGCATGAAATCAAACCTTATCCTAAATCAGCAAGAGACTATAATACGGATGTTATTAGACACGATGCATATCCACCAGAAGAATCTAATGAGATAAATTTTTGGTAGTTTAAAAAATATTTCGTATATTAGTAGTAATAATAAGTAAAAAGTAATAAATTATGAGTAAAAATAAATTTAATACTGTTGTATCTGAACTACGAACCCTTTGGGAAGGTAATATAAGTAGATACGAAAATGTAGTAAGTGGTATATCAATATCACCAAAAACACTTCTTGAAATTTGGAGTAATAAAGATGATGAAACTGATACTGAGATAAAAAATAGTCCAGGAAACAGACCACCTAATTATAAAAACATACCTAAAAGACGAAATAAGTTCGCATACCTCATAGGTTGTGTATGTAAGGTTAGAGATTACAATATGTTACCGGTATCTATGATAATTCCTGAAAA
>Ga0181575_10003529_pt1 | contig 11027 bp, 6 predicted proteins | sample 101ome_23_FD_145599 | JGI IMG/M metagenome (GOLD analysis project Ga0181575, IMG submission 145599) | Coastal salt marsh microbial communities from the Groves Creek Marsh, Skidaway Island, Georgia - 101411CT metaG (spades assembly) | ecosystem: Environmental > Aquatic > Marine > Intertidal zone... | reverse complement strand
CCTTCCAAGCTGAATGTCGCGAGTTCGACCCTCGTCTCCCGCTCTACTTTTTGCCGATATAGCTCAGGGGTAGAGCGTTTCCTTGGTAAGGAAAAGGTCCCGAGTTCAAATCTCGGTATTGGCTCATATTTATAAAAACTAAATCTTAAATGCTTATTGAAGTTTTAAAATCTAAAATCCATAGAATTAAGGTAACAGATGGAAATCTTGATTACATTGGTAGTCTAACACTTGATATTGATCTCATGGAAAAAGTGGGTCTTATTAGTGGAGAAAAAATACAGGTACTTAATGTAAATAATGGTGAAAGATTAGAGACTTATGTAATTGAGGGTGAAAGAGGCAAAGGCGATGTCATTGTTAATGGGCCTGCTACTTATAAGATAAAGAAGGGTGACTTAATTATTATAAATAGTTATGCCCAGATAGATTATGAATCAGCAAATAAATTTAAGCCTAAGCTTTTAATATTTGATTAATCTTTCATTTCTTTATATTTGAGAATGAATAAATTAACAAAGTGGTCTTTAACTGCTGCTCTGGCAGGTTTCCTGTTTGGCTTTGATACAGTTGTTATATCAGGTGCTGATCAAAAACTTCAAGAACTTTGGAATTCAACTGATATTTTTCATGGAAGTGTTGTAATGGCAATGGCTCTTTGGGGGACTGTTGTGGGGGCTATATTTGGTGGAATCCCAACTAGAAAAATTGGTAGAAAGAAAACTTTACTTTGGATAGGTATCTTTTATACTCTATCAGCTGTAGGATCTGCATTAGCTAATGATCCGTTTACTTTTGCTGGATTTAGATTTTTAGGTGGTGTTGGAGTAGGGATATCAGGTATTGCTGCACCAGCATATATATCAGAAATTGCACCAGCTAAAAATAGAGGTAAACTAGTTGGATTATATCAATTTAATTTAGTCACAGGAATTTTAGTTGCATTTTTATCAAATTATCTTTTAAGTGGACTTGGGGAGAATGATTGGAGATATATGATGGGCATTGAAGCTCTTCCAGCAATTATATATACTTTCTTGGTACTTACAATTCCTAAAAGTCCAAGGTGGCTATATCTCAATAATCAACAAAAAGAAGCTGAAAAAGTTATTAGAGACGCATATTCAAAGAAAGATGCTGATGAACTAATAGCTGAAATAATTCAAGATAAAGAGTTAAATGTTAATACTGAGTCAATTTTTCAAAAGAAGTATAGCTTTATTTTAATGCTAGCTTTTTTAGTTGCAGCATTTAATCAGTTTTCGGGGATAAATGCCTTCCTATACTATGCTCCAAGAATTTTTGAGGCTGGTGGTATAGGACAAAGTGCAGCTCTTCTTAATAGTGTAGGGATTGGTCTAACCAATGTAATATTTACATTTATAGGAATAAGTTTAATTGACAAATTGGGAAGAAAAAGCCTAATGTATATTGGTTCAGTAGGATATATAATATCTCTTACACTAATTAGCCTATCATTTATTTTAGATTGGGGAGGAATATTACTTCCGATATTCTTATTCTTATTTATTGCTTCACATGCAATTGGACAGGGAGCAATAATTTGGGTATATATTTCTGAAATTTTTCCTAATCATATAAGAAGCTATGGTCAATCATTTGGAGTTTCTACTCATTGGGTTCTCGCAGCGATTATACCATCTCTAATTCCATTTCTTTTTAGCTGGATTGGCCCAGGAATTGTATTTGGGTTCTTTGCATTCATGATGGTTCTTCAATTACTTTTTACTCATTTTATTATGCCCGAAACTAAAGGTGTTTCGCTTGAAGATTTAAGTAAAAAACTTATTAAAAATTGAAAAATATAATATGTTTTGGAGAAGTCCTTTGGGATGTTTATCCTGATAAAATTGAAATAGGAGGTGCACCATTTAATGTATATCACAGACTTCATTCATTTGGTCTTGATGTAAACTTTATTTCTTCAGTAGGAAAAGATAAGCTAGGCAATAATGTTATTAATTATTTTAAAAAAAATAATCTTAACACTAACTTTCTTAATGTTGATAAAAATTATCAAACTGGTCAAGTCTTAATAACTCTTAAATCTGGTGAGCCTCACTATGATATATTAGAAAATGTTGCATGGGACAATATTCCTTTTAAAAATGACTATTTAAAAGATTATAATAATTTTGATTGTATAGTATATGGTTCTCTTGGGATTAGAAATGACATATCTTATATGACACTAAAAAAACTTCTTAGTTTTTCAAAATTTAAAATTTTTGATCTAAACCTTAGACAAAATTTTTATTCCAAATTAAAGGTAAATTATTTATTAAATGAGTCAGATTTTCTAAAAATAAATATGGAAGAACTCCTTGAACTTGGAATAATATTTAAATTTAAGTATTCTGATGTAAAAACATTAATTGAGTCAATTTATTTAAAGTTTAACTTAAAATTTATTTGTGTAACGAACGGTTCAATAAATTCATCAATTTATGATGGTAATAATTTATTTACAGTAGATTCTTTTAAAGTGAAATCAATTGATAATTTAGGTGCAGGTGATAATTTTCTAGCCTGTTTTATAAATGAGTTTTTTATAAAAAAAAATAGCATTAAAAATTCGTTAAAAATTGCTTCAGCATATGGTGCTCTAACTACGACAAAAATCGGTGCATCAGCATCTATAAAACCCTTTGAAATCAATAAAATTCTTAAAACAAAGAATTATTAATTTGTTGTTTTTTATCTATTGAAATTATCAACTATAAGTATTATTTATAATAATTGTTATTAAAATGGTAATTTTTATGGCGAAAAAATTTGATATTGACAATTGCTAGTCATATATTGCAGCAGTTTTTTAACAAAAAATTAACAAATATTTAAATATTATGAAAAACTTACTGAATTTGAGTTTTGTCTTCGCTTTATTATTTAGCGGAACAATATATGCTCAGCAAATTTCTGGTAATATTTCTGATGAAACTGGACCTCTTCCTGGAGCTACTGTTGTAGTTCAAGGAACATCTATAGGTACTGTTGCAGATTTTGATGGTAATTATTCTATCTCTGCAAGTACTGGTGACGTTTTAGTTTTCTCTTTTGTAGGTTTTACTGCACAAGAAGTTACTGTTGGTAATCAAAGTACAATTGATATTGTTCTTATGGCTTCCAACGAACTTGAAGAAGTACTTGTTACTGGATACGGTTCTCAACAACAAAAGGAAATAACTTCCGCTGTTGTCTCAGTTGGTGAAGAATCTTTTAATAAAGGTGCAATTAATGATGCATCTCAATTACTGCAAGGAAAAGTTGCAGGTTTAACAATTTACAATCGTGGTGGTAATCCAAATGCGGGAAGTGTAATTAGACTTCGTGGTTTATCAACGATTGGTGCTAACGCCTCTCCCCTAGTAGTTGTGGATGGAGTTGTTGGTGCTTCACTTGGAAACGTTGATCCAAGCGATATTGAAACAATTAATGTTCTTAAAGATGCATCTGCTGCTGCTATTTATGGTTCAAGAGGTTCCTCTGGAGTTATTCTTGTAACTACTAAGTCTGGTGGAATAGGTGCTACTGAAATTTCATATAATGGTCAATTTACTTCTTCTGGTGTACTGAATCAAATTGATGTAATGTCACCTGGAGAGTTTGTTGCTGCTGGTGGTCGTGATCTTGGATCACAAACTGACTGGCTAGATGAAGTTACTAGGGATGCATTCTCAATGATTCATAATTTATCTGCATCTGGTGGAAATGGAAAGTCTTCATATAGAGTTTCTGCTAACCTCAGAGAAAACGAGGGTATTCTTTTAAATAGTGGTTTTGATCAATTTAACACACGTTTAAATTTTTCAACATCTGCTCTTGATGATAAGTTAAAAATTGATTTTAGTTCTTCTTTCACTAAAAGAGATCAACAAAATGGTTTTAATGAATCTTTAAGATATGCAACACTTTATAATCCTACGGCTCCAGTTTATGCTGTTGATGCTCCTTATGCTTTCAACGGTGCACAGTTTGGAGGTTACTTTGAGACTTTAGGACTATTTGATTCATACAACCCTGTTTCAATTATTAATCAAAACATTAATAATGGTGAATCTAAAGTTCTTAACTACGGATTAAATTTAACTTACAGTTTAACAGATAACATTACTGCTTACTTTAGAACTGCTGCTCAATCTACAGATTATGCTAATAGAGTATATTATAGAACAACATCTCTTTGGAATGGAGCTGCTGATTCACCTGTAAGAAAAGGTTCTGCAGAGTTTTATGAGCAGAATACCGATTTTCAACTAAATGAGCTATATGCTACATGGAGAAAGTCAACAGATAATATGACTATGGCAGTTACTGCAGGTTATTCTTATCAAAAAGAAAACTTTAATCAAGTATTCTTTTCTTTAGGAGATTTTCCTGGAGATCAAATTGATTATATAGATGCAATTGAGTATTCTCAAGATCTATTAAACTCTGGTCAAATTGGCGCAAGTTCTGATAGAAATCCTGATACTGAGATTGATGCATTCTTTGCGAGAGTTAACCTTACATTTAACAATAATATTTTCTTAAATGCTTCTTTAAGAAGAGAGGGTTCTACTAAACTTGGTTCTGAAAACAGATATGGTACATTCCCTGCTATTGGTGTAGGAGCTGACTTAAACTCATTTTTAGATCTAAATGGAGTTCAGCAATTAAAAGCTAGAGTATCATATGGTGTTACAGGTAATTTACCAGCTGGCGTTGGTCTAGCTCAAGAAATCAGAGGATGGACTTGGGGTGGAGGAGGCTCTGCCGGTGGTTCAACTAACCTTCTTAGAGCTGCAAACCCAGATCTAAAATGGGAAGAAAAATCAGAGTTAAACTTTGGTATTGATCTTACGATGGATCGTTTTTCAGCAACATTAGATATTTACCAACAAACTTCAAAAGACTTCATTATTAACCGTGTAGTTGATGCTGCAGTTTATGGTTTTGATAGAAGATTTGAAAATGCTGGTCAAATTTCATCAGATGGTTTTGAATTAGCTTTAAACTATGATGTTACTGATAACTGGAATACTGGTTTAGTACTTTCTAGTAATAAGGTAGTTCTTGATGAATATGTTCAAGATGCTGATACTTTTGGAAACCTAGGTTCTCCTGGGCAAAATAGTACTAATGTGATTCGTGTAAAAGTTGGTGAAGAAATTGGAACAATTTGGGGTCCAGTTTTCGATGGTACAGTCACTGATGGCTCACAAAATTTCAAGGACGTAAATGGTGACGGACAATTAGTTGTTGGTCAAAATAATGCATTGGATGATAATGTTGATTTCGATGTTCTTGGAAATGGTATTCCTGATCTCGAAGTAGGTTGGTCAAACCAAATCACTTTAGGTGACTATACAATAAATGCTTTCTTTAGAGGAGCATTCGGACATAGTCTTGTTAATACATTCCGTGCTTTCTATGAGCCAAGAGTTGGTTCACAGAAATCATATAATTACATAAACACTGAGTTAGCTAATTCAGAAATCAAAAATGCTAATTTTTCATCATTATATGTTGAAGAAGCAGATTTCTTTAAGCTTGATAACTTAACAATATCTAGACCTTTATCAGATAATATTAATTTATCGCTGAATGTTCAAAATGCATTTGTAATTACTAGTTATACTGGTTCTGATCCAGAGCCTGCACTTTTCGATCTTTTAGATGGAAATCCGCTTGCTCCTGGTATTGATCGTAGAAATAGTTATTACTCTAATAGATCATTCACACTTGGTTTAAACGTTAAATTTTAATCCCAAAATCTATGAAAACTATAAATAAATATATATTAGGAATAGCATTAATAGGTTTAGCCTATTCATGTACTGACCTTGAGGAGGATCTTGTTGGAGATCTTACTTCTGACTTCTCTGTAGAAGGTATTTCTACTGGAGGATCAGGTGGAGGTGGTGATGCACTTACTGGAGTATTTAATGCAGTAAGAAATGCTGGTACTGCTAATCATGGTGGTTATTTCTCTGTTCAGTCCGTTTCATCCGATGAAATGGCAGTAACTCAAAAAGGAGGTGACTGGTATGATGGAGGAGTTTGGCTTGATATGCATCGTCATACATTTACACCTGCAAACGGACCAGTAACTGGAACTTGGTCTCAGCAGTATGGATCTATCGGTCAGGTTAATAATGCAATTACTAACGGTGGTTTAGACGCTAATCAAATGGCTCAAGCTAAAGTTGTTCGTGCTTATTTACACTGGAGACTTATGGATTTATATGGTAATATTGTTATTGCTGATGGTTCGGGTTCTTCTGCTCAGTCTTCAAGATCTACTGTATTCAGCTGGATTGAAGGTGAACTACTTTCTGCTCTTGGAATGGGCTCTTCATTTGATTTAACTAAGCTGTCTAGTTCTTCTTTAGGAACTAACGATGTAAAGTATAGAATAAACCAATATTCTGCTTTAGGTATTTTAGCTAAGTTATATTTAAATGCTGAAGTTTATACTGGCAATCAAAGATATAGTGATGCTGCTGCTGCAGCTGGACATATTATTGATAATGGTCCATACACTTTATCTGATAGCAGTGTATCTGTTCCAAACTTAGGAAAACGTCCTTCTGTTTCAACGGACCCTGACAACCTTGTTGGTTATGCTGCAATTTTTGCTTCTAATAATGAGAATAATCCAGAAATAATCTGGTCAGTTGAGTATGATGAAGCAACTGCTGGTGGAATGAATTTCCATCATATGACACTTCATTATGCTTCTCAATATACTTGGAACTTTGAAGCTCAGCCATGGAATGGTTACGTTGCTTTGGAAGAATTTGTAAATTCTTATGAGGCAGGAGATGCAAGAAAGAAAGCTAATTTTATCGCTGGTCCACAATTAGACTATGGTGGTAATGCTCTTGTAGATTTAGCTTCTGATTCTCCTACACCAGAAATTGTATACTCTTTAAGTATTAATGAGCTTGAACCAAATGGTGCTCGTACTGGTGGATATCGTCTTGGTAAATTTTCATTCAAGCAATTTGCTAGACCTGACTTAGATAATGACTACCCTATTGTAAGATTGGGTGATGTTCATCTAGTTCATGCTGAGGCTACTGCTCGTGCTGCAGGAAACTGGGCATTAGCACTACCTGAAGTAAATGCTATTAGAGCAAGAGCAGGAGTTTCTGCTTTAAGCTCAATTACTGCTGAGCAGTTTTTAGCAGAAAGAGGTCGTGAAATGTTTCAAGAAGCTTCAAGAAGAACAGATCTTATAAGATTTGGTAAGTGGGGTGACTCTTGGTGGGAAAAAACTAATTCTGACTCTTACAGAACTATATTTCCTATTCCAACAGAGCAGTTAACTGCTAACCCTAACTTACAGCAAAACTCTGGATACTAATTCCAAGGTTTTATCAAAAAATAAAAGGCCACCATGTGTGGCCTTTTTTTTTAAAAAAATAAAATTATCTAATTTTACAATATGCGATTATGGATATTAATACTATTGCCCCTAGGGTTAATTTCCTGCAATGAATCTGATACTAGATTTGAAAAGAAAAGTTCTAATCAAACTGGTATTGATTTTCAAAATAATTTAACCTATACTGAGGACTTCAACCCCTATACTTACAGAAATTTTTTCAACGGGGGAGGAGTTGCATTAGGAGACATTAACAATGATGGGTTAATTGACATCTATTTTACAGGTAATATTGTTGATAATGCTCTCTATCTTAATAAAGGAAATTGGGAATTTGAAAATATTACTGAGTCTGCAGGTGTTCTATGTAGAGATAACTGGTCTACTGGGGCAACATTTGTTGACATAAATAATGATGGATTTTTAGATTTATATGTTGCTAAATCAGGAAAACCTGGAGGTGATAACAGGCATAATGAACTTTTTATCAATCAAGGTGATTTAACATTTATTGAATCCTCCAAAGAATATGGCCTTGATATCGAAGGACTCTCTGTTCATGCTTCATTTTTTGATTATGACGGAGATCTTGATTTAGATGCATATGTTTTAAACAATTCTATTAGATCTGTAGGTACATATGATTTAATTGAAGGGCAAAGAAATATTCCAAGTGATGATGGCAATCAGCTTCTTGAGAATATTGATAATATATTTTATAATGTTTCCTCAGATAAAGGCATCTATTCATCAAATATTGGTTTTGGACTTGGAATTACTATGTCTGACTTTAATGGTGATTTATGGCCAGATCTTTTTATATCAAATGATTTTTTTGAAAAGGATTATTTGTATTTAAATAATTATGGTCAAGGGTTTTCTGAAGAGTCATCTAAATACTTTGATGCTCTATCAATGGGGTCAATGGGAGCAGATGCTGCAGATATGGATAATGATTTAATCCCCGATCTAATTGTAACTGAAATGTTACCAGAGACACTTTCAAGACAAAAGAGTAAACAAGTTTATGAATCATATGATAAATTTTCACTTGCTGGTTCAAAAGGATATCATAAACAATATCCAAGAAATGCTGTTCAAAGAAATTTAGGCAATACTTTTTATGAAGTTAGTAGACAGCTTGGATTATCAGCAACAGAGTGGAGCTGGGCTGCACTTTTATTTGATATGGATAACGATGGGTATAAAGATGTATATATAAGTAATGGAATTTATAAAGATTTACTGGATAGAGACTATTTAACTTATGAAGCAAATGATGAAAGAATTAGTCAATTGCTTAGGTCAGGTACTGAAGTAATAACTGATCTAATTGATTTGATGCCATCTAAATCTGTAAAAAATTCTGTTTATAGAAATAATGGTGACTTTACTTTTGATGATAAAAGAAAAGATTGGGGTTTAGATGAACCTAGTTTTAGTAATGGCTCTGCATATGGAGATCTTGACAATGACGGAGATCTTGATTTAGTGGTTAACAATGTAAATTCAAAGGCATTTGTATTTGAAAACAAAACAAAAAATAATAACAATTTTCTTTCAATTAGATTAAAGGGATTTCCCAAAAATATAAATGCAATAGGTTCAAAAGTAATTTTATACAAATCTGACGGTAACAATATTATGTCAGAACAATTTCCATCTAGAGGATTTCAAAGTTCAGTCCCATATAGGCTTCATTTTGGGCTTGGTAAAGAAGTCAATATTGATTCAGTGGAGATTTTTTGGCCAAACAGACGAAGATCAATATTAAAAAATGTCAGCTCCAACCAGATGCTTGAAATTGATTTCAATCAAATTGAATCAAAAGAAGTTAAGGCTGAACCAACTTTTATTGTAGAAAATAAAGACGATAAAAATCTAATTGATTTCACTCATAAAGAAAACTATTATATTGATTTCGATATTGAAAGATTACTTCCTCAAATGTTTTCAAATGAAGGTCCCAGTATCTCAAATTATGACTTAAATAATGATGGTATACAAGACTTTTACATTGGTGGAGCAAAGGGTCAAACCTCTAATATTTTTATGAGTAATTCATCGGGGTATGAAAAAATATCATCTCCATTTGAAATTCATAAAGATTCTGAGGATGTACAATCTATATTTTTTGATGCAGATAATGATGGTGATCAAGATTTATATGTAGCATCTGGAGGTAAGGCTTTCTCAAAGCTCTCAAGAACATTAAATGATAGATTATACAGAAATGAGAAAGGAATTTTTAAGTATGATTCATCAGCATTAAGTTTCTCGAATTTTTTTAGTACAGGCGCTGCTGAAGTAGGTGATATTAATAATGATGGATATCTAGATATAATTGTTGGAGAAAGATTTGACGTTGATACTTATGGAATTCCTGGATCTATTTCAATTTTAATAAATAGAGGTGATGGCACATTTGAAACTACCTATCCTCATGAATTAAAAAATATAGGAATGATTACAGATATTTCTATTACAGATATAAACGCAGACAATAAGAAAGATATTATTGTTGTAGGAGAATGGATGCAGATTAGTTTTTATATGAATAATGATAATAAATGGGAACTAGTTTCAGATAAAATAGGTTTAAAAGATACTAATGGAATCTGGCAGAGTATTGAATCAGATGATTTTAATAATGATGGAATACCAGATTTTGTAGTTGGAAATATGGGGCAAAACGGTTTTTATAAACCTAATATGAAGTTTTACTTAAATGATTTTGATAAAAACGGAAAGTTGGAAACAATTTATACGTACAAAATTAATGGTGATGATTACCCAATTCATGATAGAGATGAATTGATTAAACAATTACCAGAATTAAAAAAGAAGCTTCTTTATTACAAGGACTACTCAGTTCAAACAATCAATGATGTTTTTGATAAAGATTTACTATTATCATCATATATTAGATATTTAGATGAAACAAAAAGTCTAATCTTATTATCTAAAGGATCTCAATCCTATGAAATTATTTATATGCCTGATGAAATTCAATATTCAAGTGTACATGCAATTAGTATTGAAGATGTAAATCTGGACGGTAAAAAAGATCTTATTCTTGGGGGGAATCAATTTTTAGTAAAACCACAATTTGGAGCATATGATGCATCAAAAGGTTGGATAATTTATGGTAGTAAAAATTCAAATAAATTATTTGATAATTTTAAACCACTAAATATATATGGTCAAATTAGAGATTTTTCTATAGTAACAGATTTAAAATCTTCTGATTCATTAATTTTAATAGCAGGAATCTCTGATTCAAAAATTATAACAAAAAATGTTAAATAGATTATTAATTATACCAATTGTATTTTTATACTCATGTCAAACAAACAGCAACTATGACAAGTGGGTAAAAGATGAAATGGCAAATGGGGGTTATCAAGATAGTATTCAGTTTGGATTAAAATTAGGTGATTCCAAAAAGGATTTTTTTATAAAAGCTTGGGAACTTAATAATGAAGGAAAAGTAACTCATGGACCAAATAATGACTTTATTTTATATGAACTTGAAGATATGCCTGAAGGTCAGAGGATGAATCATTTATTCTATGGCACGTTTAATGAAGATAACATTATGACAGGGTTAGATATGAGATTCTATTTTTTGGGT
>Ga0181575_10003528_pt1 | contig 11032 bp, 10 predicted proteins | sample 101ome_23_FD_145599 | JGI IMG/M metagenome (GOLD analysis project Ga0181575, IMG submission 145599) | Coastal salt marsh microbial communities from the Groves Creek Marsh, Skidaway Island, Georgia - 101411CT metaG (spades assembly) | ecosystem: Environmental > Aquatic > Marine > Intertidal zone... | reverse complement strand
TTGATAATGCTGTACAATTGGTTCTGCATCAGATGGTGATGCTATTGCTATATCTTCTGGTGGTGTTGTTTCCTTCTCACAAAACACTATTGGTAAGACAGGCTCTGGTTATGTGCTTTCGTTGCAAACATCAGACACTACCATTGAAGCAACTAATGTATTAGGTAAGATTGAGTTTAGTGCTCCTGATGAAGCTAGTGGTACAGATGCTATACTTGTTGGTGCATCTATTGAAGCATTGGCAGAAGATACATTTGATAGTTCTACTAACTCTACTGCCCTTGTATTTAAAACTAATACTACTGGTGCAGCTACAGAACGTATGCGTGTCAAGTCTGATGGTGATGTCGTATTTAACGGTGCATCCTATGACATGACTTGGGACACAAGTGCTAATGCACTAACTTTTGCAGATAATGCCAAAGCCATCTTCGGTGCAGGGTCTGACTTACAGATTTACCATGATGGGTCTAATAGTATTATAAATGAACAAGGCGATGGTGATTTATTAATATACGCAAATAATCTTGCATTATTATCCTCTAGTAATTCAGAGTATTTTCTACAAGCGGCAACTAACGGCGCTGTAAGTATAAGATATGACAATTCAATAAAACTCGCCACCACCAACACAGGCGTAGACATCACGGGTACTTTGACCAGCGATGGGCTGACTGTGGATGGGACTGCTAAGGCTACAAATACAGTACAGATTACTGGCGGTGCTACATTCCCAGCTTCTGGTGCGGGAATGGAACTTTCGTACAGTTCTGGTTCAATAATTCGCTCTTATGATCGCACAGGATCAAGCTATCAGCCATTTTCTATACGCACTGGGGTGTTTGATATACAAACAAATGGAGCTAAAAGAGCAGAAATTTCTACCAACGGAGACATCAGCTTCTACGAAGACACAGGCACCACGGCAAAGTTCTTTTGGGATGCGAGTGCTGAGAGTTTGGGCATTGGGACGACTTCGCCTAGTAGTAAACTGCATATTTCTGGAACTTATGACACCATACTAGACGGCAATTCTGTTCAGTTTACTAGAGCAGGGCCAAGTTATATTCAAAACAATACAGCAGGTGGATACACTGTATTTCAACAAGCAAGTGGCGAAGCCATGCGCATCGACAGCAGCGGTAACCTGTTGGTGGGTAAGACGAGTGCAAGTAGTACAAGCACAGGTGCAGAACTAAGACCTACAGGCCAAGCAATATTAGTTGCTGATGGTACAAACCCAATCTTAATGAACCGTCAAACATCAGATGGCGACATTGCAGTGTTCCGCAAAGACGGCACCACTGTGGGGAGTATTGGGTCACGGGCAGGGGTTGTAAGTTATATTGCGCTTGACCCTCGTTCTGGCGGGGCAGGTTTAACTGGCGGTCAAGCCTTGATTTATCCGTCAAATAATACTGGTGGAATTACAGATGGCGCAACTGATTTAGGTGGAAGTGGTGGACGCTTCAAAGACCTCTACCTCTCTGGCACAGCGTATGTAGATACGGCTGTCGAAATACACGCTGGCAATTCGTTGAAGTTGCAAAATGTTGCAGGTAATGGATTTGCAACTATTCAAAACTCTGGTGCTGGTACGAATACAGACTTAGCATTTAGCACGGCTGGCTCAGAAGCCATGCGCATCGACAGCAGCGGAAACGTGGGCATTGGGACGACTTCGATTGGTTCGCCTTTTGTTGTCAGCACTTCTTTTGACACGGGCTATCTCGCTCAGTTTGTAAACACAGGAACAGGCTCTGATGCAAACGGTGTGTTGATAAAAGGCGGGGTCGATGCATCAGATTATACCTTGCGTTTACAGGATCAGGCAGGCACAGAGATTTTATCTGCAAAAGCTGACGGTAAAGTTGGCATTGGGACGAGTTCGCCTAATAGGTTACTGTCTTTGTATGCTACACAACCCGTTTTCCAAATAACCAATGTTGCCTCTGGAAACACATTTGGGACAATTCAATATCAAGTGTCAGGAAGCACCCAGTTTAACATAGATAATCAAGGCTCTGGTTCTGGCGGTGTTATTGCATTTATGCAAGCTGGCTCAGAACGCATGCGCATAGACAGCAGCGGTAACTTGCTGGTGGGGGAAACCACCCCAGTAAATAATGGCGATATTACACTTGCACGAAGTGCAACAGATGCAAATATTTCATTGTTGTCTCGTTCTACAACAGACAGTCAGGGGTGCGCTATACAAATGCAAAAGTCATCCACTAATAGTGGTAACTTTGCAGCAACTGCTGATGGTGAAAATTTAGGTGCAATTGTCTTTAGGGGAGTGAATACAAGCGCAGTCTCAAAAGAAGGTGCGCAAATCACAGTTATTCAAGATGGAACTAACGCCTCAACAGTACCCGCAGCGATGAAGTTTGCAACTGGCGGCACGGAACGCATGCGCATAATTTCACAAGGTGCGCTTCAAGTTTCTGATACGGGAAGTTATCGAACATGGTCTTCAAATATTACAGGCAACCAGTTTATAAGGGGTGACGCAGGGCAAGTTGTACTTACAGCAGATGCCACATCTACAGGCTACACCAATGATGTCATGCGATCTCTGTGTAATCGTAGCTCATCATCATCTTATGAGTTCTTGACATGTACATCTGGAAACCTTGGCGACGATGAATTTAGATTGCGTGGCGATGGTCAGGCATATGCCGATGGCTCTTGGAATGGCGGGGGTGCAGACTATGCAGAATACTTTGAATGGGCTGATGGCAACGCAACAGATGAGGATCGGGTTGGTTTCACAGTAGTTTTGGATGGTAATCAAATTCGCAAGGCCACAAGTTCAGACGATGCACTATCTATCATTGGTGCGGTTTCTGCCAATCCATCGGTTGTTGGCGATGTGGATATAGGTGCTTGGAAACATAAGTATCTAAGAGATGATTTTGGCAGATACATTCGTGACACTCACAATGTCGTTGAGTGGACAGAAACTGTTTCTGAAGAAGATGGGCAAGAGCGTGAAGTCAAGCATTCATATGAGGATTGGAATATCCCCTCTGATGTCACTGTGCCTGATGACGCCATCACATCGTCGCATGATGAAGACGGAAAACCGTATACGCATAGAAGGCTTAACCCTGATTATGATCCTGATCGGTCTTATATTAGCCGTGAAGATCGTCCAGAGTGGGCAACAATTGGCATGATGGGTAAGCTGCGTATTCTTAAAGGACAGCCAACAGGTTCTAACTGGATCAAGATGCGTGATGTATCCGATACAGCAGAAGAATGGCTCGTAAGATAACATTAGTCAGAACAGGAGATATAAACAATGGCTGTAACATACGATTGGACAATCCCTACTTGCGAACATGAAGTCGCAACAGGTGGAATTAACGTAGTACACTGGCGTTGCACAGCGTCAGAAACTGTAGGATCAGGCGATGATGCCGTGACATACACAGCTTCGTCCTACGGAACAGTTGGGCTAACACCTGACCCTTCTTCACCTGACTTTACGCCTTACGCGGATGTAACAGAAGCACAGGCGCAAGGCTGGGTGTGGGACAGTGTTAGTCAAGCTGACACAGAATCTGCTCTCGCTGCAAATATCGAGAACCAGAAAAACCCAACGGAAGCATCAGGCAACCCTTGGGACGCATAGTAACTTAACTTAGGAGAAGACAAATGGCAGAGAAAAAAACAACGCCTATTGTTATTGACGATGTAGAATATCAATATGAAGACATGACAAATGAACAACAAGTTCTTATTAATCATGTAGCAGATTTAGATCGTAAGATTAAATCTACACAGTTTAATTTAGATCAATTAAATGTTGGTCGTGGAGCATTCATGAATGCGCTTACAAAAGCATTAACTGTAGAGCCAGAAACAGAAGATGAGGCTGCATAAATGAAACTTGAGCAAGTCTTTGGTGTTATTGCAATTGGTATACTCAGTTGGGGTGCGCTTCAAATATATCAAATGAATGCCAAAGTCTTGCTCATGTCATATAAAGTAGATGAGAACCATAAGATGATCAAACCCATGTGGGAAGATTTTTTAGTTCGTAATTCACAGGTAGCAAACAAATAATGGATAGTATGAAACTTCCTATAGCTTTAGTTGCAGCAATGGCTGTACAACTAGCAGGTGCAGTATGGTGGGTGTCTCAACAGGCAGCTACTATTAGTAATCTACAGGATACAGTTTCTGTTTTAAATGCCGAAAACAAAGCGTCTGACAAAGTAAATATGCAACGTGACATATTAGCTAACTCAGAAAAAATAGAAGATTTAATTGATTATATAATAGAACTAGAAGAAGAGGGAGAGGAAACTGCCTCTGAAGTTTGGGACGACATAGAACTAATTTGGGAAGACTTGGATGGTATGACCAGTTCATTAATGGAAATAGTTAAAGTGCAGAGTCGTATTAAAACTTTGGAGAACACGTTGGAGTACCTTACAAGAGCGCCAACGTATTCAGATGCTAGATGATAGACCCCGTTACAGCTATTGCAGGAGCCACTGCAGCATACAATGCAATTAAAAAAGGCATATCTGTAGGCAGAGACTTACAGGATATGGGTGGACAGCTTTCTCAATGGGCTGGTGCAATGGCAGACCTACAGTTTGCTGAAAAGCAACAAGCTAAACCACCTTGGTACAAAGTACTTGGTGGTGGTGTAGAAGCAGAGGCAATGGAAATATTTGCTGCTCGTAAAAAAGCAGAGTCCATGCGTAAAGAGTTAAAAGATTATATATCTGTAATGTATGGTCCATCTCATTGGGATGAAATACTTAGAATAGAAGCAGACCTCCGTAAACAGAAAAAAGAACACGAGCATAGACGGATAGAAATTAAACAAACAATAATGGAATGGGTTGCAGGATTAACTTTATTTATTATTGCAGTTGGTTCATTAGTCGGTTTTGTGTACTTAGCGAATAGATAATTAGGAATAAAGTATGAGACAAAGTACAGCGCAAAAAGACATAGAGTTAGACGTTATGTATAATATGGCGACTAAGTTTATGAATTACGATGGTCCTAGAACACGTAAGGCCATGCTTCAGTTTGCTAACTCTAGTCCTGCAATAGCCGCTAAGATGGGTCAATACCAACAAGCTATGAAAGGCATGGCTCAAAAAGAACCTATGAAAATGGATGAGGGTGGGTTTAGTTACGAAGGCGATGTTGTTCCTAAGTTTGGTGAAACTGTTAAAAAGACAATGGACCCAGTGCAGTCTACTGTTGCAAAAATAACTGAAGACCCTGATCAAATGATAGGTACTGGTACTGGTCAAGTTACTGGTACTTCTGGTTATACTGCTTCTACTGCTGGAACCACTGCTACAGCCACAGCACCTACTAGTCCAGGTGCAGCGACTTACACAGCTACAGGAGCTGCTCCTGCAGTAGGTGCAGAAGTTGATAAACTAGATAGTGGTGCATATCAAACCACCATGACCCCTGAAGCTATGGTTGACGCTGCACAAATGAACGAGTCATCTGTATCTGGTATGAAAGCTGCACAAGGCTCTGCATACATGATGAACAATCCTGTACAGAGAGAAATTCAAAGTGGTGAGCTTATCTCTGGTGCTGCTGATGCAGCTAAGGCTGCTGCATTTGCTGAACAGATACAAGCGGCTTCTGCTACCCCTTCAAAAAAAGCTACGGTACAAGGTCAACTTGGAGACTTAATGCAGGACTTCGAAGGTGGTGACACACCTGCGTGGGCTGCTGGTGCTATGCGAGCCGCAATGGGAGCAATGGCTTCTCGTGGACTAGGGGCTTCATCACTAGCTGGACAAGCTGTCGTACAAGCTGCAATGGAATCAGCACTGCCAATTGCACAAGCTGACGCAGCGACACAAGCAAGATTTGAATCTCAGAACTTGTCAAACCGTCAACAACGTGCTATGCTTGCGGCAGAACAACGTGCTCAGTTTATTGGCCAAGAGTTTAACCAAGAGTTTCAAGCAAGAGTTCAAAATTCTGCTAAGATCTCTGATGTAGCAAACATGAACTTTACTGCCGAACAACAAGTTGCTCTTGAAAATGCTCGTGCAGCAAACACAATGAACTTAGCAAACCTAAGTAATAGCCAGGCTATGGTTATGGCAGAAGCTGCTGCCTTGTCGCAAATGGATATGGCTAACCTTAGTAATAGACAACAAGCTGCTGTTAAAAATGCTCAGGCATTTCTTGAAACAGACTTTAGAAACATGGATCGTATTCAGCAGATGGATACGTTTAAGACACAGCAAAAACTTGCTGCATTGTTTACTGATCAGGCTGCAGATAATGCTGCAAAACAATTTAATGCTACTAGTGAAAACCAAGTCAACCAATTCTTTGCAGGTTTAGAAGCACAGTCTTCACAGTTTAATGCATCTCAAAAGAATGCTATGGCTCAGTTTAATGTTAATGCAGAGAATGCATCGAAGCAATTTAACGCAGATGTAAAAAATCAAAGGGAACAGTTTAACGCTAAGAACAGTTTACTTGTAGCTCAAGCTAATGCTCAGTGGAGACAAAACATTGCCACTACAAATACAGCTGCACAAAACCAGTCTAACATGGATTACGCAAAAACCATGAACAATCTTACTGCTAAAAACATAGATGCTGTTTGGCAACGTGAACGTGACTTAATGAGCTATAACTTTACCTCTGAAGAAAATGCTAAGACTAGGGCAATGGAACTTATTATGGCAGATAGAGATTTAGCAGCTCTTAAAGATAAGATCGGTTATCAAGACGATGCAGCTAAAACAGAGTTAGCCTTTAGGTTCTTGTTTGGTTCTTCATTCGGCGGGCTATTTGGTTAAGGGATAAATAATGTATAAACTTGCATCATTAAAGTATAGAGAAGCTTTAGAAAAAGGTGGATCGGGTGTAGATCTACAGGCTATATCTAGACAAGATATTAAAAGTGCCAGTGCTAGAGCAGGTCTTGGTAAACGTGTAGACACTACAGCACCAGAGGTATCTAATCCTCAATCAGATATGGAAACTCAGTTGATGCAAAGGTATGCAGATGCATATCAAAGAGTTCAAGATGCCCCTACCACAAAAGAAAGATTTTTAGCTATGCTAGAAAAAGATGTTTCTATAGGCGCTGGGTTAGATAACGAAGATATATTTGCATCTCCTGATATAGACATGACTGACGAAGAAAAAGAGATACAAAAAGAATTTACAAAACGTTTTAGTAAAGGTCTAGGTAGCCCTAGTGAAACAACTTCTGTTGAAGATTTTATCGCATCTTTTGAAGTATCAAAGCCCCAAGAAACTTACAAAGCTTATTGGGATAACAAGCAGTGGTCTATTGGTTTTGGTACAAAAGCTAAAAATAAAAACGAAGTGATTAGCCACGAGGAAGCTTTGTCTAGACTAAGTGAAGAGACTACTAAAGCAAAAGAGTTTGTTTTAAAAGCTCAGGAAAAATATGGATATAATTTTACTGACAACCAGGTTGATGCCTTGACTAGCTTTACCTACAACTTAGGTCCAACAAATCTCGATAAGCTTACAGAGAATGGCACAAGAGGTATTGAAGAGATCTCTGATATGATTCTCGAATACAATCGAGCTGATGGTAAAGTTCAAGAGGGGTTAGTAAAACGTAGACAAGCTGAGTACGACCTCTTTAACGAACTATAAACTAAGGAAATAATATGTTTAACGTACCTATTCCAGGAGAGTCTTTGACAGTAGAACCAAAGAGTATGCCGTATGAAAGACCTCCAGAAATATCAGACCCTATAGAAGCACTTGATCTACACATCAACAACATCACTAGGCCAGATGCAATGGAGGATATGTTCTTCTTTCTGGATAGTGGTCTTGACCTTACTAGTTTAGTAGAGGGTATACTTCGTAGTGCTGTTATGGCAGGTATGCATAGCGTTGATGTAAGTTTAATTATTGCTCCAGTATTGCACGAAGAGATTAAAGCACTGGCACTAGAAGCTGGTGTAGAGTTTGAAGAAGGCTTTGACGACAACGAAGAAAAGAACGCTGTTGACTATGGTCGTGATGTTAGTCGTGCAAAGAACATGATGAAAGAGCTTCGTGAAAAAGAAGGAGAAGTTGTTGGTATTGGTGTAAGCGTTATGCCTGTAGAAGTAACAGCAACAGAATTAGAAGAAGAAGAGCCAACTAAAGAGGCTCCTAAAGGTTTGATGGCAAGGGGATAAGACATGGCGTTTAGTGCAGTAGGTGCTCTCAATTGGATGAGAGAAGCTAATAAAAACTATATGGACAGTAAGATTGCTGAACAAAACCTTATCTCAAGGCGTGAAGATGCTTTACTTTCTTTATACATAAAGAATGGTGGTGCATACACAAATAAGAAAACTGGTAAAGAATATAACACCGCTGCTAAAAATGCGCTAGTATTACAAGACAGAGTAAATACTTATGGTGAATCAACTAATGATCCAGACACCATAGAGTTTTACAACAATATCTTACAAGATCCTATGGCTGCAAGCGAGGTTATGGATTTTATTACTGAGCAAGAAACTAAGTACAATAGAATTATTCCTATACAAGATGTGCCTAACTATATAAACATTATTAACGCACCGAATATTTCTGTTGATGAAAAGATAGATATTTTTAAAGAGCTGGACTTAGCTGACCTTACAGATAAAGAAGAGTACTACGAGCTTGCATCTAAGATACAAAACATGACCACTAAATCTGGTCGTACAGTATTTACTGATGTGGCTCCAGGATCACAGATTAGTCAAGACGAAACAATTAAACTAGCTGATCAACAATATGAAATGATGACTGGACTCTTAGTACCAGTTGCACAGACATACCTTAATAATAATCCTGAAGGTACTCAGGCTGTTGAAACAGCAAGTGCAATTCAAAACTTAGAAAGTGCTGATGAGTTTGTTAAATCAAAAGCTAGAAAGTATTTGTTTGAAACCTATACAACACCTGACTTCGTTTCAAATCTAGAAACAACTATGCCACGATTCTTTAGAGGTCTTGGTAAAATACCTCAAGTCGTTACTTTGTTTGAAGCGCAAAAACCTCTTGAAGGTGGAGGAGATCCTCCCCCAATAGTTCCAACAGTGTACCCAACACCAACACCAGATGCAGTTGCTGCACTAATGGCAAACCCAACAGAACAAATGATAAGAGAGTTTAACGATTTTTATGGGCCGAACAAAGCTTCTGACTATCTAAACTAGGAGAAACTATGGCTAACTTTTTTGAGCAGTTTCACCAGCAAAAAGAACCTGAAAATTTCTTTTCTCAGTTTCATACTGAAGAGCCAACTTTACCTGCACCTACAGCTCCTCAAACAACACTTCCCGAACCTGGTACATATACACAAGACGATATGGTAGAAGACGATCAGATGTTTTCTATCATCCAAAACTATATGGCTGATCGCTATGGTCCATTGTCTATGGAGGGACAAGATAGAGAGTCTATTGTAGATAGTTTCTTAAACAATCGTCGTGGTGTTGTGTCTGGTAACTCTGTAAGAGCCTTGTCAGAGATCGACTATATCAATGATATATCCGAAGACTCTGCTAAAATGGGTAATGCTGCAGCCGCAGCTGCCTTATATGAAAACATGGCTGGTTTATTTAGTGAAGAGACAACCTTTGCTGAAAAAGCTGAGGGTGTCATGGACTTTACACGTTCAGCTATTGCTGATCCTATCAACTTAGTTGGTGGATTTATTGGTAAGGCTGTAGGTCAAGGTGCTTTAAGAGTTGGTTCTAACGAGGTAAAGAAAAGAGCACTAAAGAAAATGTCAGAGGCATCAATTAAAAAAGGTGCTACTCAAGAGACAGTAAAAAAAGCAGGACAAGAAGCTATTAAGGTAGCTGTTAAAGAGTCTGGTGATGTTGTTACAAAAGAAGTAGCAGAGTATACTGCTAGGGTTATGTCCAGTAAAGGATTTAAAAGACTGTATACCAGAGGAGCTTTAGCTGAGATAGGAACTACTGTAGGTATTGATGCCGCAGTAGGAGCTGGTACAGAATATCTTTATCAAAGCGGACTTATTAAACTAGGTGTACGTGAAAACTTTGATAAGTATTCTATGGGTTTTGCTGCGCTGGGCGCAACAGTTTTAGGAGGAGTACAAGCTGGTAGGGTTATGCTACGTGGTAGTACAGGAACTGTAGCTCCGTCTATCGCAGTCAAAGAACCTAAACCAGAAAACGTTGTTCTTGAACTAGCTAACTCAGTTGGTAAGTATGGTAAAGCTACTGTTGAAAAATCTAGCACTTGGAAAAATAAAGTTGCAGGTGGTGTTGAGTTAAAAGATTTAGACTCAGAATTTTTTGTAGATCTTTTACTAGGTCACGTTGATGATGACGGTAATATAGTTTTAAAAGGCCTATCACAAATTGCACAAGAAAAAGGTTTAATTTGGACCAAGCGATTTGAAGATGATAAGTATGCTAACTGGATGGCTGACATAATTAAACAGTCAGATCCAAAACAGATTACTAATTTTGTAAAAGCATTTGAAAAAGCAACTGGCAATAAACTTAAGGATGCAAAAAAACTAACTCTTGATGAGTTTGCAGATACCTTTGCACTAAAGATAAATCATTCTGCAAGAATACTTAATGCTCTTTCACAAGGCTCAAAACGAAATGGTATTTCTGCAGCAGACATGACAGTTCAAGATCTTATTAAGGATGCTATGGACGCAGGGTATTTACCTAAAGATAAAACAGATCCTTTTTCTACAAGCCTTTCTGAAAAGATGCCTGACTATATACGAAACAATCAGAACAGAGTTATTAGATTACTTGTATCTAACCCCTCTACCAGCGCACTAAACATGATTGGTTATGGTGCTAATGCAGGTATCGGTATGGTTTCAGACATGGCTCTTGCCACACTGCATCTTGGTACAGGTACTATGGCAAACCTTATTGGTATGCAAAAACAGGGGGCTAAATCTTATCGTTTAGCTAATACCTTAATTCAATCAAATGCGTCAAGAGTTAGACGACTGCTTGATCCTGATATGACATATGCTGCTTTTGAG
>Ga0181575_10003516_pt1 | contig 11057 bp, 8 predicted proteins | sample 101ome_23_FD_145599 | JGI IMG/M metagenome (GOLD analysis project Ga0181575, IMG submission 145599) | Coastal salt marsh microbial communities from the Groves Creek Marsh, Skidaway Island, Georgia - 101411CT metaG (spades assembly) | ecosystem: Environmental > Aquatic > Marine > Intertidal zone... | reverse complement strand
AAAGATGAAATAGATAAAAAAGTTGATAAAGCATTATCAATGGTATCGCTTTCTGGATTTGAAAATAGAATGCCAGCACAATTATCTGGAGGACAACAACAAAGGGTTGCTGTTGCAAGAGCATTAGTTTTTGATCCTGCAGTTGTTTTAATGGACGAACCATTAGGTGCATTAGATAAAAATTTAAGAGAGAGCATGCAATATGAAATTAAACATATTCATGAAAATATTGGTGTGACAGTTGTTTATGTAACGCATGATCAAAGTGAAGCTTTAACTATGTCGAATAGGATTGCGGTATTTAATGATGGAAAAGTTCAGCAACTTTCTAGTCCTGACAAACTTTATGAAGAACCTGTAAATTCTTTTGTTGCAGAATTTATTGGTGAAAATAATACCTTTGGTGGAGAAGTAACAGAAGTTTCAAACGGAACTTGCAAAGTTAAACTTAGCCATGGTGAAATTATTGCAAATCCAATTTCTGTAAAATCAAAAGGTGAAAGAACTACAGTTTCATTAAGACCAGAAAGGGCATTAATTAATCCTCAAAATAAAATGGATAATAATTATAAAGGAACAATTGAAGAAGTTATTTACCACGGCGACCATACAAGAGTGCGACTAAATCTCTTAGGGAATTCAGAGTTTATTTTGAAAGTTCCTAATAGTTCAAAAAATTTAGATATTAAATTAGGTAATGAAATTAATATTGGTTGGAACAGTCAAGACGCAAGAGCACTAGATCCAAAATAATTTTTTTCACTTTATATATCAAGCTAAAATGAGCTGTTGACTTCAATATCCCTATTTGTTGTACTTTGATTATATAAATTAATTTATATTAACGTTTAAACGGAGGAAAAATGAAAAAACTTAGTAAATTATTACTAGCTCTTTCTTTTGCTCTTTCTATAACTACATCAACATATGCAGTAACAATCGCATCATGGGGTGGAGCTTATACAGAGTCCCAAAAGTTAGGGTACGGTGATCCAACTGCTAAAGCTTTAGGTGTGGAGATCAACTGGGTAGACTACTCAGGTGGATTATCTGAAATTAAAGCTCAAAAAGAAGCAGGAGCAATCACTTGGGATATCATCGACCTATTTGCATTCGACACTATTAACGGATGTGACGAAGGTTTATTTGTTGAATTTGATTTCGACAAAGACTTCCCAGCTGCTCCAGATGGAACACCAGCAAGTGAAGACTTCTTCACAAGCATGCCTAGTAAATGTGCAGTAGGTAACATTCTATATTCATGGAATTACGCTTACGACACAAGAGCTTGGGATGGAAAAAAAGCTCCTACAAAAATTAAGGACTTTTTTAACACTAAAAAATTCCCAGGTAAAAGAGCTATCTACACTAGCGCTCTAACAAACTTAGAGATCGCATTAGCTGCTGATGGTGTAAAAATGGGTAAAGGTGGAGAATTAATCTATAAAAGACTTCAAGAAGATGGTGGAGTAGATAGAGCAATGGCTAAGATCAAAGAACTTTGCACAGATCCAAATGGAGGATGTGTATTCTGGTCTGCAGGAGCTCAACCACCTGAATTATTAGTTGCTGGAGAAGTTGTAATGGCAACTGGTTGGAATGGAAGATTCTTTAACGCTGAAGTAGGTGAAGGTGCACCAATCAAACAAGTATGGGATGGACAAGGTCTTGACTATGAATATTTCGCACTTGTTAAAGGTGGTCCAGATGAAGCAAATGCTAAAAAAGCTTTAGCAATGATGACTAACACTGAGATGTTAGCTGGAAGTGCTAAATACATTGCATATGCTCCTTGGAGAAAATCTTCTCTAGATGTAATCACTGCAGGTGAGCCTTGGTACAAAGATGGTAAAACAGAAATGATGCCTCAAATGCCAACATCTCCTGCTAATACTAAAAACTACTTCCTAGTTGATCCTTGGTACTGGGCTGACAACGGCACAGAGATTGGTGAAAAATGGGAAGCGTTTAAAGCAACTTTAAATTAAAAAATTTAATTTAAAGAGAAATTAGTTATAATAAAGGGCGGTATTTATACCGCCCTTTTTATTTATGAGCAGTGAAACACAACAAATTTTAACTACAGATGGCATACCTCTTTCGGTAAGTCTAAAAAAAGCCGAAAGAAAAAATAAAATAAAAGCCTTCTTGCTTGTTGTTCCATTATTATTATTTTTAATCATTACTTACATATTTCCAATTGGAGATATGTTTATGCGAAGTATTGATGACAGAATGGTAACTAACATGTTGCCAAAAACTTTTGCAGAAATGAAAAATTGGGATGCAAAGGAATTACCTCCAGAGGAGGTTTTTGTAGGTTTTTATCAGGATTTCAAAGCGTTAGTTGAAAAAAAAGAACATGGAAAATTAGCGCAAAGATTAAATAAAGAGAAAAATGGATTTAACACCATTTTGAAAAAATTTTTTAGAGAAATTCAAAGAAAGAAGATTGATGAGACTGTAAGCATTAAAGAGCAGATCATGAAACTACATAAAAGATTTGAAGATGTAGAATATTGGCAAGCAATTAAAAGAACCGCGCCCCCTTATACAATGGCAAAATACTTAAAGGGTATGGATATGTATTACGGTCCTGATGGCGAGATACTACAGGTAGAAGAAGATAGAAGAATTCACAGAATTTTATGGCTTAGAACTTTAGAAATTGCATTTTTTGTAACTCTATTTAGTTTTTTAATGGGTTATCCAATTGCACATTTGCTTGCAACTTTACCAATGAAATACAGCAACCTTTTAATGATTTGTGTGTTGCTTCCTTTTTGGACTTCATTGTTAGTTCGAACTGCCAGCTGGATGATATTGCTGCAACAACAAGGGGTCGTTAATGACTTTTTTGTCTTAATAGGTTTGGTTGCAGACGATAACAGGCCTGAGATGATGTATAATAAAGTAGGAACTTACGTTGCAATGACACAGATATTATTGCCTTTTATGGTTCTTCCTCTTTACAGTGTAATGAAAACAATCTCACCAAGTTTAATGAGAGCTGGAAAATCTTTAGGCGGAACACCATTTGTTGCTTTTTGGAAAATCTATTTCCCATTAACCATTCCAGGTATTGGAGCTGGATGTTTATTAGTATTCATTCTTGCAATTGGTTATTACATAACACCAGCGTTAGTTGGAGGTGCATCTGGAACCTTGATCAGTAACCAAATTGCATATCACATGAAAACAACACTCGATTGGAGTTTTGCTTCAGCTATGGGATTAATGTTGTTAACTGGAGTACTGGTTGTTTATTGGGTTTATAACAAATTAGTTGGAGTAGATAATATTAAATTAGGATAAGTATGGCATTACCAAATTATACAGAAACACGTTACAGAGTTTGGCACTACACTTATTTATTTATTTGTTCTTGTGTATTTATATTTTTATTAGCACCTTTATTTGTAATTTTCCCTTTATCATTCAACGCTGAAGAATTTTTAGTTTTTTCAGAAGGAATGAAAAACCTAGATCCAGATGCTTTTTCATTAAGATGGTATAAGGATATGATCTATGGAACTAAGAACCCATGGGGGCTTGCTGCTAAAAATAGTTTTATCATTGCAATCTTTGCAACTTTAGGATCAATTATTTTAGGTACTCTCGCAGCACTTGGTTTAAGTAGTAGATACATGCCTTATAAAGGAATTATTATGGCAACTTTAATTTCACCTATGATTGTCCCGCTAATTATCTCAGGTGTTGCAATATTTTTCTTCATGGCAAAAGTTGGTTTAGCAGCAACGCATACAGGAATTGTTCTAGCACATATTATTTTAGGAACCCCATTTGTTGTAATTACAGTTACAGCAACACTTACAGGATTTGATCATAGTGTTACAAGAGCTGCATCAAGTTTGGGAAGCAATCCTTTTAATACCTTTATGAAAATAACTCTTCCTTTAATTTTACCAGGTGTAATTTCTGGAGGATTATTTGCTTTCGTTACTTCATTTGATGAAGTCGTTGTTGTATTATTCCTTGCAGGTTTAGAAAACACTACTATTCCAATACAGATGTGGACTGGTTTAAGAGAGCAATTAAGCCCAACTATTCTAGCAGTTGCAACCTGTTTGATTATTTTATCAACTTTAATCCTTGTTAGTGCTGAACTTTTAAGAAGAAGATCAGAGAGACTAAGAGGTATAAATAGATAATTTACTGTTCTATTTAATTTCAATATAAAACTCATTTATGGATATTAAAAAAGTAGTTGTCATTGGATCAGGTACGATGGGAAGCGGTATTGCTGCACATTTATGTAATGCTAATGTTCCAGTAACATTACTAGATTTAACAACAGATATAAGTGAAAAAGCAAGGGAGAGAATTCATAAATCAAGACCTCCTTTATTAATAGATAAATCTAAAATTAATAACATTAAAGTTGGAAACATTAATGATAACTTTGACGTGGTCAGTGAAGCCGATTGGGTGGTCGAAGCAGTCGTTGAAAGAATAGATATCAAACACAACATTTATGAAAAAATATTTAAAAATAGAAAACAAGGTGCGATAGTTTCATCAAACACTTCATCTATTCCTATTAAAGTTTTATCTGAAAAACTATCAAACGAAGAAAAAAAAGATTTTTGCATTACTCACTTTTTTAACCCTGTTCGATATATGGGTCTTTTAGAAATTGTTAAAAATGAGAATAATGATTTAGACAAAATAAATTCATTAAAGAAATTTTGTGAACTTGAGCTTGGAAAAGGAGCAATTGTTTGTAACGATACACCAGGTTTTTTAGGCAATAGAATTGGGGTTTATGCAATGCAAGTTGCAATGACAGAAGCCTTTAAAATGAAATTGTCAATAGAAGAAGCAGATGCGGTCTTTGGAAGACCAATGGGAATTCCTAAAACAGGAGTTTTTGGGCTTTATGATTTAATTGGAATTGATTTGATGGCTGATGTACTAAAAAGTTTTATCAAAGAACTTTCAAAAGAAGATGAATTCCAAATAGTTGCAAAAGAAATCCCACTTGTTAAAAAATTAATAGAAACTGGATACACAGGACGTAAAGGCAAAGGTGGCTTTTACAGAATGAACAAAGAAAATAATCAAAAAATTTTAGAAGCTATCAATTTAGAGACAGGAGACTACGCTCCAACTAAAAAAATTGATCTTGGAATGGATGTGGTTGATATAAATGGTTTAATTAACCGTAAAGATAAATACGGTGAATACGCTTGGATAGTCATTTCAAAAATTATTAAATACGCATCGTCTCTTGTTCCAGGAATAACAGATAAATTTAATGACATCGACGAAGCAATGCGACTTGGGTTCAACTGGGCGATGGGTCCATTTGAAATGTTAAAGTCTATTGGGGTTAAAAAATTTTTTGAAAGAATTGATAGTTTTGAAAATAACAAATTTTTAGAAAATTTATCTAAATCTAATGATGAAAATTTTTATGGAGAAAGACAAATTTATACTGATATTGAAACTTTAGGAAAAATAAGACCCAAGGCAACAAAGGTTGATAAAAATAAATCAGCAGAAATCTATAGATTTAAAGATTTTAATATTGTTGAGTTTACTACAAAAGCTTGTGCTTTAGATTACAACTCGATGGATGCATTAAAAAATGCAACTGACAAACCTTTGATTGTTATTAATGAAAGTATGCAGTTTTCTGCAGGAGTTAATTTAAGTTATACAATGAATTTTGCAGAAAAAGGTGATTTTAAATCTATTGAAAAATTTATTAAATACTTTCAGGATACTTGCAAAACTTTAAAGTATTCTAAATACCCAGTTGTATCAGCTCCATCTGGATTAACTTTGGGAGGTGGTTTTGAAGTTTTGGTTCAAAGTAACTTTGTTGCATCTCACACTAATATTGTAATTGGTTTAGTTGAAACCATAGTTGGATTAGTTCCAGCAGGCGGAGGATGTAAAGAAATGTTATGGCGTTGGTCACAATCAAAAGAAGCACAAGCTAATCCTGATTATGCACCCTTAAAAGTATTTGATATTATTGGATATGCCAAAACAGCAACATCACCAATTGAGGCTGAACCATTGAAATATTTAAGACCTGAAGATAAAAAAATTATGAATAGAAACAGTTTATTTTCAGAAGCAAAAAAATTAATTGAACAAAATAACAATTTTACAGCACCACAAGAGTGTACATTTAATTTAGGCGGAAAACCCTTGAAAGATAAAATGATAAAAGTTTTAGATAAATTATATAATGAAAAAGTAATTCTAGATCACGGCATGCAAGTTGGTTTTGAACTTGCAAATGTATTAAGTGGTGGAGATACAACAATTGATAAAACTTTATCTGAAGATGATCTTTATAAATTGGAACTAGAGTCGTTTATGAGATTAATTGAAACTAAACAAACTCAAGATAGAATTAAACACACTCTTGCAACCGGCAAACCTTTAGTTAATTAGAGTTAAGCATCCTAAAAGTATTGATATAATCAGGTCTTAAAACATAAATAGCTTTGTTGCCTGTTTTAATTTTTCTAAGAATTTCTAATCCGTAAATAACTTTTCCTAAAGGTGTATATTCACCCTGATAAATAGGGATTTCTTTAAGGGTTATGAAAAATTCGCTATCTTCAGTATTAAATTCAGTTGTTCTTGCAAAACCAACACTGCCTTCAGTAAATTCAAATTCGTCACTTAATTCAGATTCGAGTAATCCTAAACCAGATTTACCACTTCCAATTTTTGAATAATCTAAATATTCTTTATTACCAAATTCCAAATCTCCAGCTTGGATTAATGTGTTTTCTACAACTTTATAAAAAGCAGAACCATCATAAGATTTTTGATTTATTAAAGTTTTAAATCTTTGAACAGCATTAGGAGATATGTCTGGATATAATTCAATTACAACATTTCCACACTCAATATTCATCACAGCAATATTTTCTTTATCCTTAAAATTAATTTTTTTAAGATCTGCTTTATCTACAAACAGACATTTGTTTTTAAGTATAAAAAAAGAGGATAAAGCAAAAATTGCAAGACAAATTAAAAATATAAATAATATTTTTTCAGATAAAGAAGCTTTTACTGTTTTAATCATAAAATATTTTCATCAATCATCATTAAACCAGATTTTACAAAATTAATTTTATTCAAAAGAATTTCATCGTTTTTAATAATTTCATTAATTTTATTTTGATCAGTCATTAAAAAAGAAAAAATTTCTGCCATATCTTCTGATGGAACTGATTTTGAATATTCAGTTAAAAACCCATTTGTATTTAAATATAAATCTAAATTTAATCTATCAGAGCAAGTAGAGCATTCGGCATAATTAAAACTTACATCATTTAAAGAAGAAAATTCATTTTCATTAAAATTATTTTTAAAACTATTTTGTATCATATGAAAAATTTCATGATGGATCATTCTTTCAAAATATTTTTGATTAAAATTGATATCTAAAATTAATGTTCTTTTTTTTACATCAGGTATTCCACCTGTATTTATTTCAGAAACAAATAAATTTTCACATAGAACTATATATTTAAGATTAATTTTATTTAGAAATTTTGCGTTATATAAATTTAAATTCTTTTCAACTGTTATAAATTTATCTTCTAAATTATTTTGCCCTGTCTTGTTGCAAGTAATATTATTATCAACACCCATTGCAAAATCAGCTTTTGCATTTAAATATCGAATTTTATTATTGTTTTTTAACTTGTAGATTTCTAAATTTGGTATTTTTAAAAGATTGTAAATTTCATCAGCATTTACACATGAAAAATTAAAACAAAGTATGAATAATATTAAAATTCTCATTAATTTATTATAGACGAATTAGATAAGATAATATTATCTTAGATTATTATAAAATGAAAAAAGAAAGAAATAAAAATCCCATTCAACCAGTTAGTGGAACCAAAGTTCCAAGATACGCAGGTCCAAATACATTTGCAAGATTGCCTGAATTAAGAGATGTTGAAAGTTGTGATGTTGCAATTGTTGGAGTTCCATTTGATAGTGGAACAAGTTATAGACCAGGTGCAAGATTTGGTCCTCAAAGTATAAGACAAGCTTCAAGACATTTAAGAACTAATTACCATCCAAGCTATGATGTTGAACCATTTAAAGTTCAACAAGTTGCAGATGCTGGTGATATTGCATGCAATCCATTTAATATTGATGAAGCAATTAAACAAATAGAAGTGGGTGCAACAGATTTATTAAATAAAGTCGGAGGAATCATTAGTTTAGGTGGTGATCACACAATTGCCGTTCCATTACTTCGAGCGGTAAATAAAAAGAATAACGGCCCTGTTTCTTTAGTGCATTTTGATGCTCATTTAGATACTTGGGATACTTATTTTGGAGCGCCTTATACTCATGGAACTCCATTTAGAAGAGCACGAGAAGAAAACTTATTTTTAGATGATGCATCAATGCATGTTGGAATTAGAGGACCTTTATACAGTAGAGATGACATTAAAAATGATGAAAGCTTTGGATTTAAAATTATTCACTGCGATGAATTTCAAACAGAAGGAACAGATAAAATTGCAGAAAGAATAAGAAAAAGAGTGGGGGATAATGCTTTATACTTATCGATTGATATTGATGTATTAGATCCAGCATTTGCACCTGGAACAGGAACGCCTGAAATTGCAGGAATGACTACAAGAGAAATTGTAAACGTTATAAGAGGTCTATCAGGATTAAATTTGATTTCAGCTGATGTAGTAGAAGTTGCACCTGCATATGATCATGCAGAAGTAACATCTCTTGCAGCTGCTACAATTGTTTACGAATTAACAAATTTATTTGCAAAATCATAAAGAAAGGATAGTTTTCAAAAATGATTGAGAAAAAAAATTTTTATATTAATGGTTCTTGGGTTGCTCCAAAAAATCCAAAAGATATTCAAGTAATCAATCCAGCAAGTGAAAAAAGTTGTGCAGTTATTTCATTAGGTGACAAAGAAGATATTCATGATGCAGTTATAGCCGCAAAAGAAGCATTTAAGTCATGGGGTTTTACTTCAAAAGAAGAAAGAATTGCTTACTTAGAAAAATTATACGAACTATATAAAAAAAGATGGAATGATATAGCTGATGCAATCACTCTTGAAATGGGTGCTCCAAAAGATTTTTCATCTAAACTTCAAACAGGAACTGGCGCTAGTCACATTAAATCATTTATTAGATATTTAAAAGATTTTGAGTTTGAAAGAGCATTAGGTGATCATGCAAAAAATCAAAGAATTTTATATGAACCAAAAGGTGTTTGCGCATTAATCACACCATGGAACTGGCCGATGAACCAAGTTTGTCTAAAAGTTATTCCTGCTTTAGCCGCTGGATGCACAATGGTTTTAAAACCGTCTGAACTTGCTCCATTGTCAGCAATAATTATTGCAGAACTAATTGATGAAGCAAAATTTCCAAAAGGTGTATTTAACTTAGTAAATGGAGATGGGGCAACCACAGGAGATGCTTTAACAAGTCATCCTGATGTTAATATGATTTCATTTACTGGATCAACAAGAGCAGGTGCTTTAATTTCTCAAAATGCAGCAAAAGATTTTAAACGTGTAAGTTTAGAATTAGGTGGAAAAGGTGCAAACATCATATTTAAAGACGCAGATCCTGAAGCAATTGAAAGAGGAGCTCTAAGATGCTTTAGAAATTCTGGTCAATCGTGCAATGCTCCAACAAGAATGTTAGTTGAAAAATCAATGTATGATGAAGCAGTTGAGAGACTTAGAAAATATGCAAATGAATTTCAAGTAGGCGATCCAAATAAAGAGGGAGATCATATTGGCCCTGTCATTTCAGAAACACAGTACAATAAAATACAAGGCTTAATCCAAAAAGGAATTGATGAAGGTGCTAAATTAGTTGCAGGTGGACCTGGTAAACCAGAAGGTTTAAGCGAAGGTTATTATGTAAAACCAACAGTTTTTGCTGATGTAAATAATAATATGGATATCGCAAGAACAGAAATTTTTGGTCCTGTTTTATCTGTTATTCCTTTTGAAACAGAGGAAGAAGCAATAGAGATTGCAAACGATACTGATTACGGTTTAACAAATTATATTCAAACACAAGATACTGATAAAGTTCAAAGAGTTGCAAGAAAGCTTAGATCTGGAATGGTAGATGTTAATGGCGCAGGAATTGCAGTTGATGCTCCATTCGGTGGATACAAACATTCTGGAATAGGAAGAGAAGCAGGAAAAGAGGGACTTATTGAATTTTTAGAAGTTAAATCTGTAGGTGGTTGGAATTAATTTACTGATTTATCTTTAATACCTTCTAAAAACTTTAGGCATTTTTTTAATTCATCAAGCTCAATAAATTCATCAATTTTGTGAGCTTGTTCAATGGAACCTGGGCCACAAACAACCGTACTAATACCCACTTCTTGAAACAATCCAGCCTCTGTTCCAAAAGAAACAACTTCTCTTGAATTATCTCCTGTAATACTTGATACAAATTCACAAGCTTCAGATTGATCTAATCTATCAAACCCAACAACTTCACCTATTACTTCTTTTTTAATATAAGATTGTGGAAACACTTTTTTCATTTCAGGCAATAAAGTTTCATTTGCAAATTTATCAATTTCATTTGTGACAAATTCAGCATCCGTTTTTGTTACTGGTCTTGTTTCCCATTCAACACTACATTTATCCGCAATTACATTATGTGCTATTCCACCTTTTATTCCACCAATAGATAATGTTGAGTACGGAGGATCAAAGATACAATCTTTAGGTCCTCTCTTTTTTAACTCTTCTCTAATTTCCAAAAGTTTATTTACATACCTTGATGCATATTCAACCGCACTAACTCCTAAATGTGGTTTAGAACTGTGTCCAGCAAGTCCACCAAAGTGAATGGTATATTCATTCATTCCTTTATGAGCATCTATAATTTTCATTTTTGTAGGCTCACCAATAATACAAATTCCATTTTTGATATCTCTTTTCTTTAATTCTTTGATTAATAAAGGAGCACCGATACAAGCTGTTTCTTCATCAAAGGTATAACAGAAATGAATATCTCTATCTAAATTGC
>Ga0181575_10003494_pt1 | contig 11075 bp, 13 predicted proteins | sample 101ome_23_FD_145599 | JGI IMG/M metagenome (GOLD analysis project Ga0181575, IMG submission 145599) | Coastal salt marsh microbial communities from the Groves Creek Marsh, Skidaway Island, Georgia - 101411CT metaG (spades assembly) | ecosystem: Environmental > Aquatic > Marine > Intertidal zone... | reverse complement strand
AGATAGACCATCAGATACGACTTCAATCTTATCATATCTTCTATTTGTATAAACCAGATCCGCCCATTGTCTAACAGTAATACCGTTAGCATATCTAAGAGCAGCATCAATATAAGGTCTTAATGATGCAGTATTTCCAGGGTTCAACAGGAAGTTCATGTTTGTCTCTGCAAGAGAAACAAATATTCTTACGTCATCCTGCAATGCTATTCCAAGATTCGGAGATTGTCTAAGCATTTCAACACGAAAACCATTCTTTCCTGGAACTTTACTTCTGCCAGAAGCAGATAATTGCCTTAAAACAGAAGAAACTTGAGAATAAGTTATTGTTTGGTTTTTGTATAAGAATCTTGCTCCAACTGCTGCTGCAAAAACTCCCTCAGCAACGTCACCCATGTTTGCTCTAACATTCGGTTTATCCACCGAACCAATTGTTATTGTCCTATTCAAACCGACGCACTCTAGTTCAATTTCATAGGAAAGTCTTTCATTAGCAACTCTACCTGTAGATGCTAATTGAGCAAATTCATTTATTGCTGCTTTATTTTGCGGTATATTTTTAATTCTAACAGAAGATGGACTATATCCAGTTCTAGCAACAGCAGTTCCTCTAGTCATCGATGCACTTAGAGTTTCTACCGTGGCACCAACATACTTTGCTAGTCCTCCACCAGTTGTACTATTTAAAGATGCCATCTATAAAATCTTTTCAATTATTTATTGGCAAAATTGAAGTTTACGACAAACCTACCAAATTGATTAGTACATGTTGTACCAGTATGTTTGATTTGACTATCAAATACGACTAGTCTATTAGCGACACTCTCAACATACGCACCAGTTTCAAACTTAGTATATCCATCATTATCATTAATATAAAAGACAGCAGTCTTTGCATCTCGATATGGATGATCTGTATGATATCCATGCTCAATGATATTATTAGTTCTTACAGTTAAATTTGCTTTGATCTGAATTAACCTCTTAACTTCTAGTATTTCAATAAAAGGATATATGGCATCAAACTGCATTCCTTTATGGGGTTGATTACCTTCACCATGAAGAAGAGAATAAAACAAATATGAGAATTGATAATTGTCTAAAGGATTGCACAGAGTTTTTTCATCGATTCCTTTTGAATTCTGCCCCTCATCATATTCAAGAACATTGCAAAGAAACCAAGGAAAGTTAGTTCCTGTCATTCTTTTATAGAAGTCCTCAAAAACTTTGTCTGGCAAAAAATTATCAATAATTTTCATAGTTGTATTCCATAATGGAGTTAAGCGGACTCGAACCGCTGACATCCTGCTTGCAAAGCAGGCGCTCTACCAACTGAGCTATAACCCCTCAAGGTAGTCCTTTTCATTTTGATAAGGGACTACTTTACCAGTGTATATTTTCCATCCCTCATGAAGTTCAGGAACTAACCACTGATCAACCCGATAACAATATTTCCAGTTAACGGGTTGAATGCAGTTCATTATAACTACTGTCCAAAATGCTGTCAAGTAGTTAATAATCGTATACATCAAAGATCGCCTTCGGCACGGTTCTCAGAGTAGTATACATCAAAGGCACCACCAGGATAACGTTTCTCAAGTTTCTTGACATTACGTGCAATCACTTCATCGAAAGAAACTTCAAGTGCCATACATGCTTGAGCAGCATACCACATCAGATCACCGAGTTCAATGATCATGTGTTCACGATTATCTTCATTGAATGGTTTACCTTGAAAGATCATCTTCTTTACAATCTCAAGGAACTCTCCACCTTCGGCATTGATTCCAACACCAGCAGTAAGAAGTCGTTCAATATTTGCACCCTTCTCATCCAGTTCTACCAGACGATCGGAAAGAGCAACAAAATCAGTAGATGCATCGGAGGTGACAGCATCTACAAATTTTTCGTAACGTTCAAAGTCAATTTTAGTCATTAGAATTTAAATCCGTCGAATGATTTCTTGGGTTTCTCCTCGTAATTATACTCCTCTTCCTGCCCAGAGTCAAGGATATCATTCTGTGCAGTTTGCTCACAATCATACAGACGCATCTTTGCACGGTCAATACCGACAATGAATCTCCTATTGACTGCCAAATCGTTATATCGATTCTTCAACTGCTTCACCATTATCTGACCAAGTTGTTCAAGTTCCTCAGTGCTAATAAGGGCAAACATAAGATCAGCAGTAGCAGGGAGACCAAAGGACTCAGAAGTGTCAGTAAGGTCAACGTCACTGCTACCATAACCAGAACGAGTGGTCTGGGTGGCAGATACGATAGGGACCTCGGCTTCGACAGCCAACCCTCTAAGCTCCTCTGCAATAGACTTAACATAGCTATATGAATTGATAGAACCGCCCTGGCGATATCTGCTGGAAGCACATATATTAAGGTAATCAATGAAAATAATATCAGGTCTAAATGACTTCTTAAGTGCAAGTTCATTAAGAAGTGCTTTAAAGTGTCCACTGTGTGCAGATGCTGTAGGATATTCTTTAATTATAAGAGTTCCTTGAGTTTTTTTGCTTAGATTAGTTACCTTGTTTTCAAACGTAGACTTAGGCAGTTCAGTTATATCTTGAATGGGAACATTTAGAAGGTTTGCATCAATACGTTCAGCAATTTTCTCCTCTGCCATCTCCATAGTAATGTAAAGGACGTTACGTCCGTTAAGCAAAATGGAGCTAGCCATATGACACATGAAAAGAGACTTACCAACACCTGTCCCAGCAAGAGCGACATTAAGAGTCTTGTTAGGAAGACCGCCTTTCGTAATTTTGTTAAAATATTCGAGATCAAACGGGATCTTGTCTTCTGTTTTGTGATAGGACTCGAATCGTTCTTCAAAGTCTTGTAAGTAGTCATGACCAATATGATTATCAAAAGATACTGCTAGTGCATCAGAAAGAATTGATGGAATAGCATCCCTATTTTTCTTTTCGTCCTTACCATCAGCAATGCCAATCGCTTCCATCAGTGCCAAATAAATGGCACGATCGCGACACCACTTTTCAGTAGTGTCTAACAACCATTGCTTTTCAACAGGGGAATCATCAAGAGATGAGGTAATCTCCCTAGACTCTTTTACCTCAGATTCAGTAAGATCTGTTCGGTTTTCCAGTTCAATCTTTAGTGCTTCAATAGTAATAGCACCACCATACTTAACGATGAACTGAGTAATCTCTTCAAAAATAACTTTTTCAGATCTCTGATCAAAATAATCAGGTTCAATAAAAGGAATTACTTTGCGAGAATACTCTTCGTCAAACACCAGATTGCGTAGAATAGTAGTCTCAATTCTTTCCATCATTAATTACAAATATCGTACAGAGAATGATATGCTCATTCGAGTTTTGTTCTCTTTAAAAGGAGTTACCATATGAATAAGGTAACCAGGAAATAATACCAGAAGACCTGCTTTGGGATATAAATGATACCAAGAACAGTTTTGTGTTTGAGGATAAGGAACAAGACCTATCCTCTTTCCATAAGAAGGATCTAGTAAAGCTAAAGATCCTCCTGGATCATCCAGATCTCCATTTGCAATGTTATCTCCTAGGGGTAGTTTATCATCATCATAAGAAGTTATCAACTTCCCATCAATTAGATAATCTGCAGGATAATACACTCCTGCAATACAATCCATACCATGAGTATGAGGATTATTAATATCCCCAGGACTACTTACATTTGCCCACAATTGATATGTTTGCAGTACTGCTCGTTCGTTACTGGGACCCCCCTCAAGAGTAACACTATCCATAAAACCATGATTAGCAGTATATAACCTTACCTGCTTATCAATAAGTTGTTTTATGGATTGAAAACTAGAATACTTTTCTTCTAAAGAATTCTGACTATGCCATCCTCCAAAATTACTGCGAACAATTCCTTTTCGATCTTTCTTCTGCTCCTCTAAGATATCATTGACAATACTGCGATTTAATTGGGAAACAGTTTCTCCAAAATAATGCAATGATACTGGAGTACCAAAGAGTCTAGGATAAGCAGACTTCATCAGTTAGCACCATAACTGAAAACTTGCTGAGCAATCTCATCAAGTTTTTTCATTACTTCTGGTGTAAAGTATGTTTCGGGATCTTTGAGGATTGCTTTAGCATAGACTTTCTTACCGTCTATTTCATAGCGTCCAGCAACGTTTTTCCATAGACCTCCAAGCTCACCGAGTTCAAGAAGACCATAATATCGATCAAGACCACGCTCATCGTAATAAAGACGCACCGTAACATCTTGATTCTCCTTGCTTAAACGCGACTTAGCAGTCTTTGCCTTGATAAGGTTTCCAACGATTTCTGTTCCATCCTTTTCCTTTTTCTTAGTAAGGTGAATAATTGTGGACGCCGCATATTTAAGACCAGAGCCGCCACCCATCTCTTTGGTTGGAACGTATGCACCGATAACATCGTAAGTGTGGTTAGTAACAATCATTGGAATGTTAGCCTGCCCCAGTTTCAGTGTCAACATCCTGAACGCACCTTTAATAAGTTGAGATTTGGTCATGTCTCGAACTTGTTTGTCGTTGAGTGCGTCAGTGATCTCCTTCTCTGTGGAAAGCATACCAAGAGAGTCTAACACAAACATACAAGGTTTGCGATCCTCTTCAGGTTTTTTTAGGTATAAGTCAACTGCCTTGAGTGCTTTACTGCGGAACTCCTCAACAGTAACAACATTGACAACAACTGTACGACCTAAATCTACCCCGCGACTTGCGAGTAGAGACTTATTAACAGCCGCTTCAGTGTCAAAATATAGACAATAACCATCGGGATTGCTATCAAGGAAATTTTTAACGACAGCGAGGCTGAAGAAAGTTTTGCCAGTGCTAGACTCGCCAGCAATGGCAGTAATCTTATTCCGAGATACACCACCAAATATAGACCCTGAAACAAGTCCGTTAAAAATGTACGAACCTGTATCAACGTATTCTTCACTTTCATCAATATCTGATGCGAGTTGGGTGTATTCATCGCCAATTTCTTTTACAATTTCTTTAAGAAAGTCCATAATCTTTGTTTCTATAGTTCATTTTCCAACACCATATTTTGTCATGGAGTCGTTTAGTTCGATCATCATACCGAAGTGCTTTTAGAAGTAAATCTAATTCTTCGTCAGATATATCATTCAATGACCAATGATTGTTCTTAGATAACAAAACCGAATTTTTCGCGTACAATTTTTTTGTATGGACCGCCAGGATTTTCTTCTCTGACTTCCTTTACAATTTTGAGTTTTTGATAAAGAGAGGTGTCTCCACCCAAACGCAATGCACTAACAATAGTGTCTAGTTCTTTATCATTAATAGGTAGTTCCATCAGCTAAAAAATGCCTCCAAAGTTGCTGTTTTTTCTACTTTCCACCCAATAGCATCAAGAATTGCTTTGAGTGGTTCTACAAAACTCTTCTGGAATTGTAGTTCATAATCAATGTATTTGTCAAGATTGAGTTCCTTAGGAAAATCTTGAATAAAGGAAACTACATTCTCTTGAATAATGTTTGGTTTCTTCAGATACAAAAACTTAATTTTTTCTCCATTACCAATAAGAGAATACTTATTAGTAAGTTTTTTGTCCTTAATATAATAGTTAAAAAGTAGAGCACCTCTAATATGGATTGGTGTCCCTTTAACATAAATGTCAGAATAAGAATGATACTTCAGAACGTTAGATGCAGTCCTGGGGAAAGCAATCTGTTCGGGAGGAAGACTACTAAATTCAGCACGACATTTTTCGATGAAATCAATAACATCGTCTTCAGTAGCATTCATCATCAACTTCAAACCATCTTTAATCATTCGACGGCATGGAGCAGGAGTTGAGGACTTGACAGCCTCAATCCCCATCATTTTTAACTTGGGTTCAGAATACTGAACACCTTCGCTATTCCATACATTGAGAATATATCGCTTCTTCGCAGTCCAAATACCACGTTCAGCAATATTTTCTCGCTTCATTTGCATCTTCTGGTCATACGCCGACACATAATCCGCAAGTTCTTGATATGAACGTTCAATAAAAGGTTCGAATTTCTCCTGGCAGATCTTGTCAAGTATCCCCACAATTGCTGCTTTGTCGCCAGACTTAGCACTAAAAAATTTATCAACAAGAGGTCCGAGATTAAGATAGATCGAATCAGTATCTGATGCGATAACATAATCGTTATCCTTTGTTTGCAAAAGATTATTTAGATATTTGTTCATCTTATTCTCAATCCAACGGATAGAGACTTGACCAGAAAGCGTAATCGCTTCCGCATTGGCCAGTTTGTAGTAACGGAAATATTGATTACCAATAGCACCATATGCAGAGTTGAGTTGAATCTTGCGAGCCATCTGGATGTTGTTACACCGAGAAATCTCCTTCTCAAGTTCTTTAGTTGGAGTCTTTTCATAATCTTGTTTTGCAGCAAGCATTTTCTTCTTGAAGACTGTTCGATCTTTATAGATCTTCTCCATCAATTCAGGAAGAAAACCACGGACATCCTTGCGGTACATTGCACCGTTAGCACAAACCGCACTGTCCTTATACATTTCGAACGTTAGTTCTTCATTAAGTATTTTATCAACTGTTGCTGCTGGGTGCCTGGTATCCCTGAGTGTCTCTGGCGAGATATTGTACTGCATAATAAGGTGAGGATACAGACTGTTAAGGTCAAAAGACACAACCCAGTCATACTTTCCAGGAATCGGTTCTTTGACATATGCCCCAGCGTACTTGGAATCCTTATCCGAACGTTCTTTTGGTGGAATAACGATATCCCTCTTCTTCAGGTAATTATAGATGATGGCATCCCACATCCTAACCTGAAAAAACACATCTACGAAATTTACCTTAGCGTCAAGTGCCATGGTAACAGCAAGTTCAATCAGTTTCATCTTGTCTTCCAAACGGTCAACAAGTTCCACGTCAATGATATTATATTCTACGAACTTTTGCCACCCTTTTGTGTAAAAGTCTTTGAACGTATCAAACTCAGAGTGATCAAGTTTCTTCTGTCCGAGTTCAACACTAGCTATGTAGTCCAGACGATATGATTCTTGGTTAGTATAGGTAAACTTTTTATACAAATCAAGGTAGTCAAGTTGAGTAATACCCCCAACGTCATAGGTAATATGCTCGCGACCCATGATGACAGTTTTATCTTCCGTTACAAGACCCCAAGGAGAGAACCTCTTCTTAAGTTTCTCGCCAAGAACTCTATCCAAGCGACGGCAGATGTACGGAATATCGTACAGTTGAATATTCCATCCAGTCAAAACTTCTGGAGTGTTTTCTTCAACCATCCACCAATTGATGAAATCGTTCAGAAGATCATATTCATTATTGAACTGCTTATAATAATGATTACCTTGCTTTAGTTTGAATGGTCCTTGACCCCAAGTAATAATTTCCTTTGTATTGTAGTCCTGAATAGTAATCAATAGAATTTCTTCTGCAGCAGATTCTACATCTGGGAATCCATTCTCAGACTTAACCTCAATATCAAGAGTTACAAGTTTAATCTTACTCATATCAAACTTGATTTCATCTTCAGAATACTTGTCAGAAATATACTGATAGATATACCTGTCGTTTCCGTAGATTTTGAAATTCTCTACACCTTCATATTTTTTGATAAAATCCCTACATTCTCTCACCGTCCCAGGTCGAATTGATTCAACGCATTCGCCCTGAAGAGTCTTGTACCTAGTTTCTTTTTTAGAGGGCACAAAAAGAGTCGGAGAAAACTTTTCTCGGATCATGAAATGTTTTCCATTTTCATAACCCCTAACGAGAAAATGATCTCCGACCATTTGAACGTTGGTATAAAATCGCATTACGAAATCAAGTTAAAGAAGTCAATTTGAGATACTGGTCGATAATTTCTTGTGTAGGTTCGACCACTGTTAAGATGTCCTCTGAGCGCAATCTCAATTCATCTTGTCCAGAAACTTCTGGCCAAGGAACCAAGTTCCCATCGACATATTCATACGGTTTAATGATCTTGCAGTCGGGTTCTCCCAATTCTACTTCAAGTTCAACAACTTCGCAAATAACGACGTTATCAACCTTCAGCAGGAGTGCTTTGATCGTCTTGTTCGGTGAAGGCATTTAATCGATCCTCATACATTTGTTTAACAGATTCAAGTGGTTCTACAACCGTTACTACCCAATCGGGTTTGATGGGGACTGCTTTGTCTGATGTCAAAAGAATCCATGGAGACATTGTAATCTCAACAGTAGAATCATTCGAATCAAGCATAGGTTCTTCAGTCAGAAGAATGCTTTTTTGTGTAGAAATAGTAAACGGATTGTTCAGAAGATAACCAACGATTTTACCTTCTTCTTCTCCGTAAAGAAGTTCTTTAGCATCGGAGATAACGGTCTCTCCAGACTTCAATAGAATTAATTTTACAGACATTGTTCCTGGTTTCCTTTCAGTATTATAGCAATAAAAAAGAGGGGCGTCAACTGGATTTTGCCAGTTGCCCCTCGGCGTCAGCGACGACGATATTCATTTCTATTTAGGGGGGACTATTAGGGGAATGTGCTCCCAAACATCCCATTGATAAAAAGAGTAAGGGCGGTGCCAATAGTGAGAGTGGCGGCTGTGAGATTCATAAGTCGTCCTCCATGGTACATAATTATATAGCAAAAAGTGTATCATGTTGATACACTTTTGTATCTGATGCATCAGAAATCAGTCAGGATTTACAAATAATCCTTACGTTTGTGATGATCTGGAACGATCTTTGCTAGATCGACTATCAGTAACCCATCTTCAAAAGTAACTGATCTAACTTCCGTTTCGTCACTGAGGGTCCATGATCTTGTGAAACTTCTCTGAGCCATTCCTCTATGTAGATAATTTCGGTCGGACTCAGTATCTGCCTTTTGTCCTTCGACAAAAAGCTTTCCGTCTTGTGTGTAGACATTTACTTCTTCCTTTCTAAATCCTGCGAGTGCTAACTCAAGCCTGGATTCTACGTTACTTACTTGAATTAGATTGTATGGTGGATAATTACTTGCCGTCTCATGTAGGGTTCCTAGACGATCGAAATAATCTTCCATACCTATACTGTATTTATTTATACGATCTAGCAGGGTAGGAATGTCTGCACTATGAAATTTCATTAAGTTAGTCATTTGACTTCTCCTTTAAAAAGCGAGTTTGTGTTGTGTGGTCCCCGAAGGCAACCGTTATTAAAGGATAACACATAAACCTTTAATAAGACAAATCCATATTAAAGGTTTAGATATCCACTACTATTTAAGCACAAATCATAAAAAAACGGGGTAGTAAACCCCGTATTTTTTTATTCGGGTTTCTCGACAGGAATCAAAGAGGTCTCAACATCAATGATTTGAGGCATCATATACTTGATGTCAAGCAGTTTAAAGTCATCACCACGTTTCATACGAACTTGAAATGCTGCTTCAAACAAATCATTAATCTCTTCAATTTTCTTCAAACCTTCCTCACGAACCGCATTCATCTCTTCTGCAGGGATATCTTTGGTGTATCCAACACCAATCCTCATATCCTTTTTAGGATTTGAAATTGATTCAAGAACATCAAAAGCAGCTCTTTTAAAATAAGTGGTATTACCACTTACATTAAAGGGAATGATATCTACACGATTAGTAAGTGTATTCATTTCTTGGCGAACCTTTGAGACGACACTTTTACTATCAACAGATTCGACTGTATTAACAGCACGTTGAGTCTTCAACACCTTTTCAGCAATGTTGGTTACAATCTCTTGTGAAAAAGAATGCGGAATATTGTTGATCCAATCAACACATTTTCCCTGAGTAGGTTCTTGTTCTTGAATGGCAACCCAACGTGCAAGTGCTTTACTAAAATCTCCACGAGTGGCAGACTTACTAGGTGGATGGTTATTGGCACCAAGACCAATCTCATCCCACACATCACTCCAAGTAAAACCTTCCTTCGGTTCTACGACGTTGAATACCCAATACTCCAAACCCATACTAATGATTCCCTCAGTGCGAGTAAACCCATCAAAGAGTTGAAAATTAGTTCCCACAAATGGAGGTTGAGCATCAAGAAGAACTCCGTTGATCTTGATATTATTGGACAAGTCTTGAACGTTTTCTTTATTCGTTCCAAGCTCACGCGCAATATTTACAACTTGCCCCTCAGCATTAGTTCGTTCGATCTGATCGAGTTTGATCTTTTCACGACCAGTGCAAACATAAGTTCGTCCCTTAGGAAGAGGAAGGTCCTTAAACCAATCAACATCAGGACAAGAAGATGCTGTCGGCAGTTTACGAAAATTAGACATAATTAAATAGCAAGTTTGCTTTTAGGTCAGTGGTAGCTTCCGCTTGACTGACTTTCTCATATTATAAGGCATAAAAAAGGGGGGCGTCAAGCCCCCAGTTTTATTCGGTTTCTTCTACTCGCTTCTTTTTAGATCCAATATTGTACTTGGTTTCTAGAATCCAATCCTGCTTGTCTTTATAAGCAAGAACTTTGATTTGATTCAAAGGAGCAATGTCCTGAATCTTAGTAGCGTCTACAATGCCAATAAGACCCCAATCAGCAAGCAGTTGAGCAATGCGGTTGCGGCGTTGAACATCATTGACGGTGAGATTTGCGTGTTTGCCATCTAACGCAAATAATTCTTTGAAGTGTACCAGATAATATCTACCTTGCTTGTGTAGAATATGGCAAGATTGATAAATCTTTTTCTCTTTTCTCGAAGCGACTCCAATACGAGTCAAAGTTTCGCGCACTTTCAAAAAGTCATCGGGTTCATTTAGAACCACTTCTACCATTTGGTCGGGCGTCCACTTCACTTCAGGTTCTCTAACGACGCTCATTTCATCCTCCAGTTTCAAATTTTGATTTAATGAATGCTAATTGTTCTTTTGTTAGAATCCTCAAAGCTTGTTTTGCCTTTTCATTACTATAACCATAGTAACGTTTAACATAATCAAGGTCTTTGATCTTATCTTGTCGGAGCCAGGGAGAAAATCTCTTCTTTTTCCTGAGACTATTTAGAAAAAAATCATATTGCATTTTCTTGGGCAGAAAATGGTACTGATT
>Ga0181575_10003490_pt1 | contig 11078 bp, 11 predicted proteins | sample 101ome_23_FD_145599 | JGI IMG/M metagenome (GOLD analysis project Ga0181575, IMG submission 145599) | Coastal salt marsh microbial communities from the Groves Creek Marsh, Skidaway Island, Georgia - 101411CT metaG (spades assembly) | ecosystem: Environmental > Aquatic > Marine > Intertidal zone... | reverse complement strand
ATTGAGTAGGTATATCAGATAATTTTATAAAAAATAAAATAATAATAAACTTACTATTATTTAATGGACTTTCTGGATAAAATTAAAAAATATATTATTGAATGTAGAAATGAAGATGATTGTAAAAATAAATATATATAATATACATGGTAATACAAATACAGTTTTAAAAACACTCTAACTAAAACAAAACAAAAATAGTCTTGACGAAAAATATAGTAGGTTTGAAAGGCAAGACAATGATTATAATTTGTTTAGAGGATTAGTTTCTAATTTAATAGAGGATCCATGTACTAAAGTACGTGTCTTGGTATATTAAATAAGGATGTTGTAAGAATTAAAACAGCTATTACTATTGCTACTAACACCATTCTTAGTATCATAGATCCCGCAAGCACTAATGCTAATTTATCAATTACAAAAAGTTTAATTGTAGCTATTAAGATTATGATTAATGGTAATACACCTAGTAATGAGGATGTTAAGACATTTCTACTTGCACTTTTACTTCTTACAGCAAAAGGTGGTGATATATACAAAACTATTCTAACCACCGTTAACATTACATTTAAGGATAACTAGGACGATATAATAAATGTATTTTTTTATATTATAACTTTCGTTTATAGTTTCTAATAAATATAATGATAAATATAATAAACCCAATGAATAAAAAATCACCAGAACTATTAAATAAATATAAAATTAAAATTAATAAGATAGATTTTAATTCTAATAATTTTAAGATTGAATCAGATAACGGTATAATATTTATGACACCTGTAATAAAAGGTTCTATTCAATGTAAAATATTTAATGAATCAAATCAAGAAGTAAATTTAAGTTCTATTAAAGAAAATAGTTTAGTTACAATAATAAGTTCAACTAATTATCCAGTAATAAAAGAAGTTAAAATATCAGACATAACGAGTTTACATAAGCATTTAGATAATGACTTGGTAAACAATGAACTTAATAAAAGCGAAAATAAAGAAAAAAATATTATAGTTATTAAAAAAATTATTGTTAAAAATAACTATGTATTTAACTCTGATAGTTCTGAAGAATATAATGATTTTGATTAAAATTTAAATTAATAATTATTAATTTAAATTTTATATTTTTTTCTAAGATTAAATATATCTAAATGCTTAAGGATACCCAACTTTCTACCATTTTATTATTAGTTGCTTTAGGTTTCTTAATTTACCTTTTGACTAAACCTAAGATTCTAAGCGAAGAGTTTGCAGAAGAATTACTTAGTGTTTCTGATTCAAATGTGTCTGATTCAACCCAATCAAATAACGAAGTTAAAAAAGAAGTATTAAACCAAATTTTAGCTGAGGACGAAACACCGATTGTTGAAACACCGATTGTTGAAATGCCAATTGTTGAAACACCAAATGTTGAAACACAAAGTATAGAACCAACTGGTAATCAATTTGAACCTAGTGATATTCAAGAATCTGGGGCTGACTTGAATAGTGCTTTCCAAAGTCCTGTTCCTCAACAAGCTCAATCAGATGTTGTTGATATTAATAATAATAATGTTAAAAAATACAAAGCCAAGGATTTCTTACCTAAAGAAATTAACAATCAATGGTTCGATACTGACTTCTCTCAAGCTAAATTTAATATTAATGATGATAAATTAATTAATACTGATCGTTATGTTATTGGTGTTAATACAGTTGGTCAATCACTTAAAAATGCATCATATGATATTAGAGGTACAGTCCCTAATCCAAAATTTACTGTCAGTCCATGGAATAACAGTACTTATGAACCCGACTTTAATATTAAACCTTTATGTTGAATATCTAATAAAATAGAATTATATGATATATAATTAATATACATCATTATTTATTCAAAAGTTGTTATTGCAAATAAAATTTTAACCTTTATTTTAATAGATTTACCTATAGTTTTAAATTATTTTTATATTATACTATAGGTAAATTTATAAACTATTTAATATTTCTTAATGAACTAGACGGATTAATAATATGCATATTTAATTAAGTTATGTTCATATTTATTTAACTATATTAAAGAAAAAAATCTTTATTAATTATAATATAATGTCTGATTCTGAAAGTAAATCTGAAAAGAAGAAAGTATCTAATGAATTTGTCATAGCTGTAAAAAAGTATTTAGATGTTGATGATAAGATAAGAGAAATTAGAGAAAAAACAAAAAATCTAAATTTAGAAAAAAAAGAAAACGAAGAATTTATTTTGAACTATCTTCAAAGTTTAGATGAAAAAGTTATTGATGTACCCAATGGTAAATTAAGAAGAAATGTAAGTAAAACTCAAGCGCCATTAAAAAAAGAAGTAATATATAAAGCACTTACTGAAATTGTAGGTGATGCTAATAAAGCTACTGCAATGACAGATCAAATTATTAAATCAAGACCTACGATTGAACGTGTTACTTTAAAACGTACTAAAAATAGATTGAAGGATTCAACAGGCGGTGCAGATTAATAAATAATTGGGAGTTTTGAAATATCATATATATAATTGTATTCATGAGAATAAATAGAAAGACTTTATATATATAAATATCAATACAACTGGTAACAAGTATATATATAAAAACTTAAAATAACAAATTTTAATGATATGATAAGTAACTCAAAAAAGAATAAAAATTGTTTATTTGCACTATGAAATAATCATCCTATCTAAAAGTATAATATCTAAGATTCATCACCATAAATAGAACGCTCAGTTCTAATTCTAGGTAAAATATTAACTGAAGTTAATTCTTGGAATAATAGTTTGGCTGCATGAGGAAGAACCACTGCAGATATTCTAGTTGAATTCTGACAACCTCTACATATATAGTAATCTTTATCAATTACTTTAGATGCAAACCTACCGCATTCATCGCAAACATAAGTCTTAGAAATATCAGATGTTTCATTCATGCGTTCCTTTAAAAACTGTCCCATACCATGAGCAACCATTGCATCTTTCTCCATTTCTCCGATTTTGAGACCACCATCTCGCGATCTGCCTTCTAATGGTTGTCTGGTTAGTGCTTGTTTAGGTCCACGTGCACGACCATGTACTTTATCTAATACCATGTGTTTGAGACGAATATTATATACTGGTCCAATAAATATTTCAACATCCATTTGGCGCCCAGTAAATCCACAATACATTTTTTCTGTTCCATAAGGTGAATAACCTAATTTCTTAAGAGCTTCGGGTAATTGTTTAACATCATATTTGTTGAACGGTGTACCATCTACAAAATGACCAGTTTCAGCAGCTTCTTTTGATGCAATGCATTCAATAAAGTGACCCAAACTCATACGAGATGGATAACCGTGAGGATTAAGAATTAAATCTGGTACAACACCTGATTCAGTAAAAGGCATATCTTTTTGAGGATATGTGATACCTATAGTACCCTTCTGTCCATGACGAGTGGTCATTTTATCACCAGCAATTAGTTTACGTTCCATACGAACTCTAACATTATACATTTCATAACCTTCATTATTATAGACACCTGTATGAATTCTATCAATAACCCCGGGTACGTTGGTCTTGAATATTTCTGAATTATCTTTATATACCTTATTATTATTACCTGTTGGTTGAATTGGTGAAATCTTACCAATTATAATATCTCCATTTTCAATAATAGTTTCTTCAGGTGCAAACCCTTTATCATTAAGTTTGTCATAATTACCTTGTTTCATACCAGTTACTTTATTTCTATCAGGTTTAGTAAAAATATCGTCTTGAGATGTAGAAGGATTCTTTTGGATTTCAGTTTGGTATTTTTTTAAGGTATCTGCGCAGAAAATACCACGATCAATTGAAGATTGATTGAAAATTATAGAATCTTCTTGATTGAATCCTGAATACGATGCTACTGCAACAATTGCATTCTCACCATAAGGTAAATCTAAACAACCGCTATATTTCATAGCTTGGGTAGTAACCAAAGGTATTTGAGGATGGTATAGAATTTGAGAAATATCCATACGATCTTTGTATGAACTCAAATAGATACCAATAGATTGTTTAGCTTGATTGAAATGAATAATGTTACGATTGGCATAGTTGTGGTTAGAGAATGGAATGTTTGCAACAACAGTACCCATCATAACCCAGTAATGAAAATCACAATGGGTATACTTTACAAATCTATAATCGCCATAACGGTTAATCTTTGTAGTATCAGTATATTCAATATTTTGTTTGATAGCTTCAAGTGATTCATTTAGTCTATGTTCGCCTTCAGCAACAAGTAAATGATTAAGAGATTCAATATCTTCATATTCAATTAGATTTGTATATTTACTCAAAATCTTTTTCCAAGATTTAGTTTTATCATTAAGCTTTAGTTCTTCGTTAATATCTTTAATAACTTCTTGACTAATATTTAATTTATTGTTAACAACAATTAATATAGGTCTAATTAAACGACCACCATCAAAATAACACCTGATTTCTTTATCGGTATAATCAAAAAGAATAGAAGTATGTTTGTCAATAATATTTTCACGTCTTTTTTTCTTGAGATTTTCGTAAATATCTTGAGCTTGATTAATCTTACATACACCAATCCAATCACCATTAATCATAATCTTAACCCATGAATTCATTTCAAGAGGATCAATATCATAAGGATGTTTAATTGATTTATTTATTTTTAGGATACTTTTTAATACATCTGATTGAGTTGAATTTTGCATTGATACAGAAGACATCATTGCTAAACTTTTTACAATACCAATTTTAGCTCCTTCTGGAGTCTCAACAGGACATAATAGTTGAGCTTGATTAGCGTTAACTTGTCTGATAGATATTACTTTAGCAGTTGTTTCGTCCATAGAAGGTGCTATAATGCGTCTTAAATAACTAATACCTTGAATCCAACTGAGTCTTTGTAGAGATTGTGCAACGCCTTTTTTAGTTTTATTCATACCCCAAATACCGGTAGCAAGAGCAGTTTTTAAACCTTGTTCAATAATTGATGGTTTGATTTGACCAATTACATTAATTGGATTATAATCTGATTGATTCTTCTTTTTAAAATGTTTGCCAATTTCATTTAACATTTTCTTCCAATTTTGTCTGAATAATTGACCAAGAAGAATACCAGGTGGTTCAACCCGTTTATTATGAAGAGCGTCGCGGTCATCTACATCTAGACGTCCTAATCTAACATTAACTAATCTATTTGCCATTAATCCCAAGAAAACAATTTTCTTAGTAATATCTTCTCCTAAATGTGGAAGTAAATCTTGTCGTAAAATTTTATCTAAGTATATTTTTTTTTGTTCTTTAGCAATAGATTCGTCTGATTGACTAATCCGTTTATTCTTTTTTAATTTAGTAATTAAATATTCTACGGCTTCTTCTTTAGTTCTGATTAGATTACCAAATTCATCTATTGAATTAGTAACAGACGGTCTAATCAAATTAAGCATTTTTGTATCTTCTAAATCATAAGTAATATAACTAATAATATTTTGATCTGATTCAATACCTAATGCTCTCATCAAAATAAAAAGTGGAATATCAATAAGTTGTGAACTATTACTTACAGTTAATACACCATCTTTTCTATTTTTAATAGTTAAGATTTGCAAATTATCTGACCAGTCATTTCTTTTAGAGTTAATTTGACATGTATAAATAAGCCCTGTTTCATATGATGGGTCTTTTTTTGTAAATACTAAAATTTTATTGTCAACCATTTTCTCTATTGACATTATAATTTTTTCGGCACCATTTACAATGAAATAACCTCCTGGATCAAATTTGCATTCGGTTTTAAGTTCTTGTTTAATATTAGTCGAACAATATTTAGATTTAACCATAACTGGAACATTAGCTACAGGAGTTTCTTTTTCTAAATCTCCAACATTTTTGATTGTTTTTTCACCGGTAATTGAATCTATTTTTTCAACAAATTGTTGAACATCTGCAATTACAGTAGCAAAATAATTTAAATGATTTTTTCTAGCATCAGACGGGAATTTAATATCATTATTGTTTTCAAAAGTAGAAGGTTTAATTTTAATATTTGAACACTTAAAACCATGAAGGTAAATTATTTCTTTATTAATATTTTCATAAAAATAATTTTGTTCTTGAATTAATGAATAAGGTATAATTTCGCCTACAAACTGATGGTAAGAAGCAAACAAATGTTCATAAAGAACTTTAGGTTGATTGAAATAAATTTCAATAAGTTTATCTATTTCTTTCTGCATGTGGTTTGTCATTACTATTATATATATTCTTTTTTTATATATTATTTAATTCAATTTTTTATACTTTTTAATATTTCAAACATCATTTTTTGTTAATTTTCTAAAAATAATATATATCTATCACTATTTTTAGAAAATTTGTTAGATTAATAAATTACTATTCATATGGTGATTATCAATTTGTTATTAAAGTTATACCTTAATCATAATTATTATCTACTTATTAATTTACCTAATGTATAAGTTATCAAGCAAATAGAATTCATATATATATTTATTTTTTTTCTAATTTATTAAGAAAATTATAAATATCATCATTAGTTTCAAGTGTAACTTTAGAACTAATAATAGTCTTTTTAATTACATTATTTTGATTAATATTATTTACTTTTAATTCTTTAATTATATCATTATTATATATAGTTCCGATAGTTTTACCTATTACAAATTTTATAGGATTTAAAACTACTTGGTAAAATATAAAATTTTTAATTTGAATTACTTTTGAATCTAAATAATTATATGAAGATATAATTAAAATACCATATTTAGTTTTATTAATTGCTTTAACAAAGTTATTGAATTGATAGATAATTAAATGCATTATGACATTAATTAAATTAATAATCATTATTGTGGGATCAAAATTATTATCATAATTAATATTTGTTTTATAAGTTATCATTAAAAATAAATAAATTAGTATGGTATCAACTAATACACTTAAATTAAATAAAAATAGAATTGTAATACAAATTATTAATTTAAAAAGTTCCATTAATAATAAGTAATGTTATTTGTTTAAGTTATTTTAACTTGACTATATTTTTCAATTTAGTTTTCAAATAATTTATATATTGGTAATTTTATAAAGTTATTAATATTTACTAATTTATCAACTATTTTTTCCTTATTAAAATATTTTAATTTTATTTTTTTATAATCTTTTAAATTATTTTCTGTAATAATAAATTGAAGAGGAATCGTACTATTATAATATTTTATTATTGTTGTAAAGTCTTTTTCATATGTTATTTCTGTTAATTCTGCTTCAAATACAAATTGTAAAATAATAGGAACTATATGATTGTGTTGAATGTTAGATAAATTATAAATTGAATCTAATTTATAAATTATTCTAATATTAAACAAACCTAGAAGTGTTTTTATAAAACAAAAAGGTAAAAGTCTAAATAAATAATAAAGTAAAAGTTTTATTCCATTAAAATAAAATAGTTCATCATTATAAAGTAAAGCTTTAGGATTCACCATAAAATTTCTTACTAAAAAATCTCTAAAATAAAACACCCATATCTTAATTATATCCATATAATATAATTTCATTATTAAACTTTAAATTAATTATTAAATAAAGAGAATTAAAGAAATTTTTATTTATAAGTTATAATGGACACTAAACTTAAATATAATTGGAATATTTGGTACCACCATGAAAAAGATAACTGGACTTTATCTGGTTACAATCAAATTTATCAAATTAAAACCATCCAAGATTTTTGGAAGTTTTATAATAATTGGGATAAAGTAGGTGGAATTACTAATAAGCATTTTTTTTTAATGCAGTCAGATGTTACGCCCATTTGGGAAGATTCTAAAAATATTAATGGGGGATGCTGGTCATTTAAAGTTCAAGAAGAACAAGCCGATGATTTATGGAATGATTTATCTACATATTTAGTTTGTGATAAATTATGTCCTACAATTTCTGACGAAATTATGGGTCTATCAGTTTGTTTGAAAAAGAATAATAATACTGTTATTAAAATCTGGAATAGAAATTCTAAGAATAATAGTCTTAAATTAATAAATGAAGAAATACTTAAAAAATGGGGAATGGATATTATTTATATTGCACATATGCCTGAACATCAATCTTCGCATTAGATTATAATATCAATTGATTATATATGATTCAATAATTTATTATATAATATATTGCCATTAGTTTAATATTTAATATATTAAACTAATTACAACTCTAATTTTTAATCAGCTTTACTAGGACTTAAAACTAATTTAATTTCACCAATTGCAGCTATTTGATATGTCACAATTATAGGGTAATCATTCTTTAAAAATAATGTAACCTGATTACATAAATTAGAGCATTTTGTAAATATTAATAAGAATTTTAGTTCAAATAATCCTTGAACAATTTCATTAGAATTTGAGGTTGTTGAAACAATCGATAAACCTCCATTAGTTTCTCCAACCTCAAATTCTATATTACCAATTTCTCCTTTCCCTGAAAAAAATAATTTGTTAGATGTTGCCTTAATTTCTATTTTATCAGTTGATGCAGTCATATCTTTACAATACTTGTGGAAATCTTGAGATGGTAAAGTAATAGAATAAGGAAATTGAATTGGGGTAATATCATAAGTTTCCTCTTCAATATCCATTAAATTAAGTTTAAATGTTTTCTTTTCTTTTCTTTCAGTACTTTCTAAAATGACAACCAGTTTATTAATATCATCATCGTCAACTAACCATGTCATAGTATCAAAGTGATTCATACATTTGAGACATTTTAATAAGTTTCCAATATCAATACCTAAAGTAAGCTTTTTCTTATGGTAATTATATTTATATACATCAAACTTGTCAGCATCTAACCTCATATATACCAAAATTTTACCAGTTTTATTAACTTCTTTTAACACAATACCCCCTATAGTTTTCTTTTTTTTTGTCTTATCAGTTTCATTAGAGTCTTTCTTATTTTTAGACTTTGATGTATTTAATTTATTTTTAATTTCGTTATAATCATTATCATCACTATTATCATTATCATTATCATCACTATTATCATTATCATCATTATCATCATTATCATTATCATCATCCTCATCATCATCATTATCATCATCATTATCATCATCTTCATTAATATAATAAGGGAAAAAATCAAAATTAGCATCAGATAATAAAGAATTAACAGTATCTGTTACTATTTTTATAGCGGTTGATTGCGTTGTTTTAAGTTCTAAGATATTAACCATTTATTATTACTTAATAATTAGTATTCTTTAAAATGATTATTTATAAATTTTTAAGTTTAAAAATGATTAACTATTAAAAAAAATCTAATTATAATATATAATAATGGTTAATACTTATATTTTAGTAAACCCTCATATTGAAGGTGATTTTAAATCTAAAATTAAAGCAAGAAACTCAAATGAAGCATCTAATTTATTATATAAGAGTTTATCTGAACATTTTAATAATTCTGTTCCTAAATTCAACTTTACTATACAAAAAGGTTCATCAGGTGAAGGCAAATATTATCACTTTGAAGTTAAAGAAAATAGACAAGAAAATGAAGTTAGTTTTAATATAAACCCTTATACTATACAAGGTGAACATGAAGCTATACAACGATTTGAATCCAAATTAGCTAACTTTAAATCTAAATTCCATCAAGATGGTGGTAAAGATAAAAAAGATAAAAAAGATAAAAAAGATAAAAAAGATAAAAAAGATAAAAAAGATAAAAGAGGTAAGAAAGGCAATAAATCTAAAAATGATTCTTCTGATTCTTCTGATTTTGATATGTCTGAAGATAATATCTACAAACGCGCCAAATCATACTTACCAACTACACAACCTATCTACTATTGGTGGTATGATCCTTATGTATACCGTTTAGATTCTATTTATATTCCTACTTTCTACTCTTATATTACACCATATATTGAATTAAACTTAAGATTACCTTAATTAATTTTTTATCTTTAAAATAATATAGTTATATAATATATTTCATATTATATTAAATTATGGATTTTATTTTACATAACTTTGCACCTAAATGGTAATGTTTAAAGTTGTTGGGTTTTCCTTTATTTTATATTTTTGAGTTTTATTCACATCCATTGATTCCAATAATTAATTCCCATTCTTTACAAGTCTGATATAAAATAGTTGGAACAGAGTCCCATATGAATTCTATTCCATTATAAATCGGCATTAAAATATATTTAAAGCATTTAATTTATAATTATATATAATAATGACTACAATAATTTTAACATCAACTGTAAATGTTAACCCATGTAAATCATTTGTCTTTCAAAAAGATACACATCTAAGAATAGAAACGTATTTGAATTCTATTTTACAGTGGTTAACTAAAACAAAATTTAATATTGTTTTAGTCGAAAACAGCGGATATCATTATGATGAATTGAATAATGAAAAAGAGATATATAAAAATAGATTTGAAGTAATTACATTTAATGAAAATAATTTAGAACAAGCACAATATTTAAAAAGAGATAGGTCTAAGGGTTCCAGTGAAATTTTCGCGATAAACTATGCATATTATAATTCAAAGTTAATACACTCATCAAATTTTATTATTAAAATAACAGCTCGTTTTTTTATTGATGAACTAGAACAATATTTAAGTTTGTTTGATTTAAATGAGTACACTTGTTTAACTCAACAAGATAGAAATAGATGCGAAATGGTTGGAAGTCATTACAAATATTTTCCAGATATTTTTAATATTTACTTAATAAATGATAATTATCAATATAATGGTCATATAGAAGATATTTGGAAATTAAGAACTTCTAAACATAAAAAAATATTGATATGTAAAACTTTTAATATAACTGAAACACAAAGAGGTGGTATAAACCAAACTTATACTAATATTTAGTTTTTATTATCAAAAATCAATTGTTATTGTAGAATAACAATAATAAAATATAATTATTAATATTCATTTATTAGCACACAAGTTTAGTATAAATAATATTTTACAATTTTTTTATTGTAAAATATTCAAATGTTCCAC
>Ga0181575_10003482_pt1 | contig 11094 bp, 6 predicted proteins | sample 101ome_23_FD_145599 | JGI IMG/M metagenome (GOLD analysis project Ga0181575, IMG submission 145599) | Coastal salt marsh microbial communities from the Groves Creek Marsh, Skidaway Island, Georgia - 101411CT metaG (spades assembly) | ecosystem: Environmental > Aquatic > Marine > Intertidal zone... | reverse complement strand
AAATAGTCGCTAAAATTAAAATTGGTGATGCTAGAATTAAAAAAAATAGTGAAAATAATTTATCCATTATTATTTTTAAAAATAATTTAATTCCATAAAATCTTGACCATTCATAAAATACATACTCATATTTGTTTGCTAATAATTGTTGACCTTTTAAATTATGAGTTTTTTTTAATTTTATGTTTAAAGTGTCAACAGAATATTTTATAATTTTTTCAAAGATTTGAAGCTTGTTTTCATCATCTCCATTCAATATCCATATTTGACCTAAAGAGTGATATTCTAAAATAGATCTAATATCTTCATCTTGTTTAAATATAGGAATTTTAAACTCACTTTTTGCATATTTGATATTCTTGTCGTTATAATCTGATATAATACAGCATTTAAAAACAAAAATTTTATCTAAATCTTCCATTAACATTTTTTTTATTTCTTCGAAACTACCTACAAGCATAATGTTTTTCTGTATCACATTTTTATCTATTAAATTTTGATAAACATTATTGAAATACAAGTGCGAAATCATAGTTGTGCCAACAATCACAATATTTAAATATATGTAATCTAAATTAAAAATGAAATTAAATTTAAAAATTAAAAATATTGAAAAAGTAATAAAGTTTGAAATTACTAAAATCAGTAAATCTTCTTTTATAAAAGAAATAAAATTTTTTTTGTAGTACCTAGTGTCTTTTAATAAAAAACAAAAAATAAAAAAAAGTAATGTTAAAAAAAAAGAATAAATAAAAAAATTTGTATTTTTAAAAACCTCCAAAGATATCAAATCATAAATTGTATCGTATTGTAAGATTGATGTTATATAAATTGACGAAAATAAAATTATTGTTTTAAAAAAAATTACAAAATAAATAAAACCACTATCATCATTCTGAAAGACTTTTTCCAGTCGAAACATTGCTAATTTTTATGATAATAATTAGGCGAATAACTATAATAATAACTGTAATAACTATCTTTCGATGTATCTAGATCGTTAATAACAATCCCATTAATTTTAACACCAACATTTTGAATTTTTTTAATGGAAGACATAAAAGATACGGTACGTGTTTCCTCTGATCTAATTACAAATAAATTATAATCTGCTGCTTGAGCTAATATCAAAGTGTCAGAAACGGGTTGCACAGGGGGAGAATCAACAATAACATAATCATATTCCATCTTTAGCAAGTCTAAAAATTTTTTGATCTGCTCTTTTGTTACAATATCTGACATATCAAATCTTTTCTCTCCAGATGTGATTATATCAAGTTCAGTTCCTGGTACCTTGAAGATCGCATCATCAAATTGAGTTGATCCTGAGATGATTTCACCTAAACCTAATATTTCTTTATCGAATTGATAAAAACCATTAAGTACAGAGGGTCGTCTTATGTCGGCTTCTATAAATAAAACTCTGTTAGATTTTTCTAATGATAAAGCTAAATTAAATGCATAAGTAGTCTTGCCTTCTGATGGGTTGCTAGATGTAATCATATAACTTTTATTTTTTTCAAATTTAGATTCTATAATAGCTCTAGATGATCTTATTGCTTCAGAAAAACTTGACCCCCCATCCTCTACAAACATTTGTAAAATATGAAAGCCCCTTTTCAATTTTTCAACTCTAGGTAAAATACCAATTTGAGGTATATTTAATGAGTCTATTGCTTCTGGACTTTTTATAACTGATGAATTCATCTCCCTATAGTAAAGCAATCCATAGACACTAAAAAAAGATATTAGAAAAGCTAATATAAAATTTTTTGATGGGTTTGGTGAAAAAGGAACTGATGGTAAATTTGGATTTTCAATAATTTTTAATCTTGAAACTTGAAGATTTTGAGCTTCATTTGTTTCTTTTACTCTTTGTAAAAAGGACTCATATAATTTTCTACTACTATCTACTTCTCTAGAAAATTTTAGCATGCCTGCTTCTTTTTCCTCAATAATTCTAAGTTCATCTGTAGCATTTTGAAGTTCTTCTTCTGAAAGTTTTACAAAATTATTAAGATTACTTAATTCATATGCTTTTTGCTGAATATGCTCATCCAGTATATCTTTTAATTGTAATTTGAGATTTTCGTTCAAATCGTTTGCTTGCATAATTTTAGGATGTTTATCCGTATAAATTAGAGATAACGACTGAATATTACTTTCGTTTGCAGTTAGGCTTGCCTTAATATTTGAAATTTCTTCTCTTGATCTTAAATCTTTAATTGCCAACAAAGCATCTGCATCCCCATCTGCAACCTTTATTGATAGTAAATCATTTTGTTGTTCTTGATATTTTTGTTTAGCCTCTAAAATTCTCTCAGATATAGATTGGATTTCTTTAATTTTTAATTCCTTAACGTTACCAGTATCAACAAGGTTTTGCTCTTTTTTATATTCTGATAATTTTTTTTGAGCAATATCCATTTGGGCTACAAGATCTTTTAATCTTTCAGAGATTTTTTGATTTGCATAATTTGTTATTTTGATTTTGCTGTCGATCTCATATCTTTGATAAGATTCAATTATGGATAATAAAGCTAATTGAGAAATTTTGGGGTTATTAGATATAAATGAAAGTTCTAATACATCACTTCTAGGAATATTTACTACACTTAAGTTATTTGTTAGTATTGATTTCAAAAAACCATCATCAATATTTTTTTTTTTTGTAAAAATTCTTTGAAAAAAGTTTTGTTTTGTTTCTGAATAAAGATTTTTAAATTTCATTGAATTTTTTTTATCTTTTAAAATATATTCTTGCACTTCATCACTTTTTAAAATTGCCATTTGATTGTTTATTCTGTTACTTTGAGTATCTATAGAATATACTTCTTCAATATTTACTATTTTGTTATCTTCGGGCTCAATTACTATAGTAGCTTTACTTAAATATTTTTTTTCTTGATTAAGAGAAATTATAAATATCAATAAAGATATCACTAAAGATAAAATTAGTAGATTTTTTATGTTTTTTTTTGCAACTAAAAGAAAAAATTTTATATCACCTACATCAAAAACATTTAATAATGAATTAATTCGTTCTATCATAATAAACTTAAATATTTATTTCTTTTATGAAAAATATCAATAATTTGTAAAATAGCCTATAAAAACAATAAATATAGTGCTTTTTTGCATTAAATATAATTTTAAAACTATATTTTTATTATGATATTAAGCTTTTATGATTTTTTTTAAAAAAAAATTTTCTTTTTTATTACTTATATTATTTTTATTAAATAGTTGTGTTTCTCTTCCTGGGATTAACCAAAATATTGGCAAAAAGAAAATCAATAAAAAAATAGTTAATAGTAAATATTCTATAAATGATGTTGGAATAAATATTATAAAAATTAATTCTTTATCAGAGATGGATATTGATTTTTATAATAAAAGGAAAGTTGAAGAAATTGATTATAAAGTAAATAAATTTAAAAATATTTATGAATATAAATATGAATATATTTTAGGACCTGCTGACTCTATCTCTATCAATTTAACTGATACTGATGATCTTGATAATACTTATCTTATTGATCAAGATGGAATGATAGATCTACCTTTTATTGGAAAAGTAAAATTAAATGGATTAACTTTAAATGAAGCACAAAATATATTGACTGAGGTCATAAAAGATTTCTATAAAAATCCTGACTTGCAAATTAACATAGAGGAATTTAATAGTAGCAAGGTTTACATAGTGGGTGCTGTAAGAAATCAGAAAACAATTAATTTAGATCAAAAACCTATTAAATTAATAGAGGCAGCAATAGAGGCAAACTTTAATCCGAGTGCGGCTGACAAACTTTTTGGCACTAAAGGATTTTTAAGAAGAGACAATGAAGTTTATAAAATAAACTTAACTAATGCATTTAGTGGTAAAGATGAAAAAGAAAATTTTTATCTTAAAAAAAATGATGTAATTTTTATAGACAGAAATTCAGATGCAATACACGTATTTGGTGAAGTTACAAAACCTGGTGTTTATTTTCCTAATTTAGACTATTCTTTAACAGAATTAATTTCAACCAGTGGTTTAAATCAATTAACTGCTAATGCAAAAAAAGTATATGTTATTAGAGAAAAATTTAAATCTTTCCTGGAGGTTGATGTATTTCAGCTAGATATTAAAAACCCTATAAATTTAATTGCAGGAAGAAAATTTATGTTACAACCAAAAGATATTGTTTTTGTACCACCTACAGAAATTGTCAAATGGAATAGAACTATTAGTTTATTGTTACCTCAAACAGATTTATTCAGCTCATATAATCCAATTATTCAAGAAGGTGTTAAAGCAGATAGCGCTGATCTTACTGAGTAGTTCTATTACTTGTATTGAAAAAAAAAATTACAAACAAAATCTGTATAATTGGAATATGTAAAGAAAAATCAAATAACAAAATTACAAATAAAAAACTAAATAAAATTAAATTTATTAAATTATAACTTTTCTTAAGTGTAAAAAACTTTAAAAAACTTAAAATAAATAATGAAACCCCTATAATTCCGAACTCACCTATAAATTCAATTAAGTCAGAATGTGCATGGTTAGCAAACATATTGCTTGAATTTAAAAATTTTAATTGGAACATCGTTTCATATGCTCCAGATCCATATCCAAAAAACAAAAAGTTTTTTAATTGTTGATAACTAAATTTAATTATTTCTAACCTTGAAAAATTTTTATTTGTTTCATCAAATCCTTGTATTTCTTCATTTAAAAAATAAAATCTGTTTACGACTTGTGAGGCACCAAAATAAAATCCAAGTATAAGAATATCAAAAAATATAACTAGAAAGATAACTGCTAAAAAAGATTTATTTTTATTTTTTTTTAAAAATAATTCATCTATAAGATAAAAAGTAATTGTTATTAGTAATAAAAAATTACCTATTCTTGAATAACTAGTAATGATACCAATTGTAATAAATATCAAAAAAAGTCTTATATAAATTTTTAAAAAGAAATTATCATTTTTAAATTTAATTTTATTTTCATTAAAACTTTTAAGTAATTCTAAACATGAAATTAATGAAAAAAGTAAAAAAACCCCAAAAACTGTACGATTTATAAAAAAACCAGTCGAAGAAGTTATGTAGAATTGATTTTTAAAAATTAAGAAATCAGGGTTTCCATTTAGATAAAGTAATATTGCAAATATAGAGGACAAAAAACCAACAAACGATAAAAACAAAAAAAACCTTGTTTTGTGTCTTTCGGAGTAAAAAATCATTTTTAAGAGAAAAAGTAGAAGCAGAAGAGTGATATAATGCAATATTTGAAAAAAAGATTCTGATAATGATAAGCTAATTGATGAAAATGTTAAATCTATGTTTAAAAGTTTAATGTGTTGAAATTTTTCAAAAGAAAAAATTTTCAGTAGATTAAAAGGTAATGGTATAATTTGTAATACAAGAAATAGTAAAAATAAAATATACAAAATAATAGATTTTTTATTTTTTTTAAAAAAATATTCAAAATGTAAATTATAGTTTTTATCTTTTAAACATATCAAGAATAACAAGCCAAATAGAATAAAATTTAATTGAATTAATAAATTAGAATTTCCACCATTAAAAATAACTAAAATTGAAAAAATACTATAAAATAAATACTGGTATTTTTTATTTTTTGAAATTTGCATAATTAATTTGGTGATACATTGGTTTCAAAAACATCATCGAAATCTTCAGTAGTTATAGCTTCATTATTTTCAATTTTTGTTTTAATTGTCTCTGTTACAGTATTGGTGTTTTGATTATTTTCTATAATTTCTAAAGCTTTTTCTGGATTTTTTTCAACTATATTAACTATTACTTCAGAAACTTTCTTTTTAGTTTCTTCATTATTATTTGCGCTATCTAATACTTTATTAGATAAAGTTCCTTTACTGTTTTCAACTAGGTTTGTAACAATTTCTAAATCTTCATCACTTTGCGCGCTCTCTACAGCCTTCTCAACTAATTTTGTAATATTTTGTTCAACAATAGAAGATGTAACAGATAATATTTCAATCTTTTCCTCATAGTTTTCTTGTTTTGTTAAATTGTTAACTACTGTTAATGCTAATTTAGACTCTGTACCTGTAGTTGCCTCATCTAAACTTTCTAAAACTTTTGCTGCAGTATCATTGTCGGCTTTTGTTACAATTTCAGCTACTGTATTAGATAAATCTTCATCATCTGTTGATGTTCCATCTTGTTGATTTTTTGCTGCTTCAATTGCTTGAGATATAACTATTGTCTTAATCTCATCATTTAATGTTTCAATTTTATTTGGTTGTGTGTCAACTATGGCTTTTAATACTTTTGCAGATAAAGATTGTTTTTCAGCAGAAGCATTTTTACTAACTTCTTCTACTACTTTATTTGCTATTTCATCGCTTGCTACTGCAACTACTTTTGCGATTAATTGACTATCTTCATTAGTACTTTTGGCAGATTGAACAGCTTTTTCTGTAAGTCTATCAATACTTTCTTTGTTTGTTTCTGCAAGTTGGTTTATTTTACCAGCATCTTTGTCAGAAATACCCGACATAACTTTTAATGATAAGGAAGACTCTGTTTCTGTATTATTTACTTCTTCAATAACTTTAGAAGCAGTTGCAGCATCTGTTTTTACAACAATTTCTGCCACAACATCTGACAGATTATCTTCTTCAATTAATCCGCCCTCTTCCTGGTTTTTAGCGGCTTCTAATGTTTGTTTAATAATTGTTGTCTTAATCTCATCATTTAATGTTTCAATTTTATTTGGTTGTGTGTCAACTATGGCTTTTAATACTTTTGCAGATAAAGATTGTTTTTCTGCTGAAGCATTTTTACTAACTTCTTCTACTACTTTATTTGCTATTTCATCGCTTGCAACTGCAACTACTTTTGCGATTAACCCAGCATCTTCATTTGATGTGGATGCTTTTTGAACTGCTGAAACAGTAAGTTTATCTACTTGATCTTTATTTGTTTGAGCTAATGTCTCTAGTTTTTCTGGATTTTTTTCAGAAAAATCTGCCATTACTTTTAAGGATAATTTAGATTCTTGGTTTGTATTTTTTTCAGTAATATTATTAATCACTGAATTAATTGTAGCAGTATCAGCTTTTGCCATTACTTTACTTAAAACCTCTGCTGATTTATCTGTTTCTTTAGCAACAATTGTCTCGAATATTTTTTCTTTGATTAATCCAGCGCCTTCTGAAGTTGTTGTTGTTAAAAATTCATTATCTTTATCTGATAAATTTCCAACAACTCCTTCAACTAATGTATCTTTTGTTTCAATGATTTTTTCAATTGTCTCTCCGATATTTTGTTCATCGGATTGGTCAATTACATCTGATAAGAATGTAGTATTTTCATCACTGCTGTTTTCAACAATAAAATCAATTTTTTGTTTTTTTTCTTCTTTTATAATTTCTTTTACAGCTTCAATATCTGTTTCATCCACAATACCATCATTGTTTGCATCTTGAAGTTTACCTTTTGCAAGCTTTTCTTGGAGTTGTTGTGTTAATTCATTTTCATCAATCTTTGAAACTTTAACTAATGTTTCATTTACTGATTTTAATTCTTGTTTTTCATCTTCAGATTGCTCTCTTTGTGCAATCTCATTTGTTTCTGTAACTTCTATCACTTGATCTATTGAAGTTAGACTTGTTGTCTGACCTTCTGATGAAATTTCAATTTGACCTACTGTACCAAAGCTATCTTCTGCAAGTGCTACTTCTGAATTTCCATTAGGTTTTATATTTGCGTTAAATCTTGTACCTCTAATACCAAGAGACATATTTGATAGATCTACTAACATTTCACCACTTGAGTTTTTTGCAATTGCTCCTGACTCTATTATAATTTTTCCTTTACCAACTTTAGCTTGAAAAGTTTTTCGTGCCGGTGAATTTTCAAATTCGCTTACATTAAGAGAAGTTAATTCTTTCATTACAATAGTTGTGTTGTCGCTAAATTGTAAAGTTGCAGATGAACTTTCTCCAATTAAAACTTCATCTTTAAGAAATATTTCATCAAATACATCTAAAACTCTCTCATCTCCTTCTTCTGTAATTGCAATAACTTCTCCAGTGAGCTCTGTAATTGAACCAATTTTTATTCCTTCCGAATATGCTAAATTATTTAAAATAAATGAGATAAAAATTGTTTTGATTAAGAAGATGCAATATTTTATTGTCTTATCTAGATGACTAAATCTCATAGTTTTAAATTTTTAAAATACTTACTTATAGCATTAGTTATTTATAATGTTATTTCATTATTAATACTCTTTTCACCTTTTAAAAGCTTCAAATTTACAATTTGGAATATCATGCCTTATGACTACAAATATCTAATAAATTATCCAATTAATCTTAGAGAATTGTCTCTATTAAATTCTACAAATAGAAATGAAATTAAAAAAGCTCTAAGTAAGAATGAAAGTAGAAATGCACTTAATATTAATTATTGGAACTATAATTTAATAATTGATAGTTATTCAAAAGATACAAATAAAGATTTTGAAAAATCTTATTTAAATTTATTTTTTTTAACTAAAAATAATCAATCAAAAATTTTAGATTTAAAGAAATACTTCATATCTAATTACAATTTTTTTAGTGAAAAAAATAAAAAAATTATTTTAGATAATTATTAAATTATTCTTTTTTTTCTTCTTTTGGAGGAGGTGGTCTTTTCTTTTTCTTTTCTATTTCATTTGGATTGTCAAAATTAATTGCCATACAGGTAATATCGTCTCTTAGTTTTGGTATACCCCAATTTAATGTGGATGTTACTTTTTCAACTAAATCTTTAGGAGTTATTGTCTCCATTTCTTTTACTACATTTTCAACACCCTCTGCTCCAAATTCTTCACCATTTGGAAGATATCCTTCTGTTACTCCATCTGTGTAAACAACAAAAGTTTTATCCTTAATATTTATTGTATTTGATTTAACCATAGACTCTGCAAAATATTTCATAATTCCAATTGGAGGAAGATCGGATTGAACGAATTCAAATTTTTTTGATTTATCAAATAGCATTATGCTTTCATGACCAGCATTTATAAATGTTAAATCTCCTGTTTTTGGATTAAATTTTCCAAATACAGCAGTCACAAACATTCCTTTAAATTTTGCTTCAATAATTTCATTGTTCACACCAAATACTACTCTCTCAAGTGGAAATTTTAGATTTGATAGTGTCCTAAAAATTGAAGAAGCTTTTGCCATATACATGCCAGCCTTAACTCCTTTTCCAGATACATCTGCCAATGTAAAATAGTATTCATCTGTCCCAACTTTCATTACGTCAAAATAATCACCTGATACATCTCTTGCTGGAATATTTTTTGCATAAACAAAGTTTTCAAATGCTGAAATATCTGGGAACAAACTTTTTTGAACTCCTCCTGCTAATTCTCTTTCTTTTAATAATTTTGCCTCTTTTTGAAGATTTTGAAGAGCAATTTTATTTTCTTCTAAAAATCTAAAATAAAGACCAGTTAAAAATGTGATTGAGATCATTATCATTGGATAACTGACATCAATTAATTCAGATCTAAACCTATAAATAAATAATCCAATTACAAAAATAATTATTAAACCTGCAAAAATTATACTTAAGCTGTATTTGGGTTTTATTCTTTGAGATATAATAAATGCAGCAATAGAAATAATTATTGAAAGTAATAATTCAAAAACAAATATTCCATCATTTCTTTTTAAAAAACTATTATTTAATAGATTATCAATTACGTTTGCATGAACCTGAACTCCTGGTACAGTTTCACCTGTTGGAATTTTTACCGTATCGAAAAGTCCTTTTGCTGATGCTCCAATAAGAACATATTTATCTTTAAAAAAATTCTCATCAAAATTTTTATCAAATACCTTTTCTGCAGAAATATAATTATTATTAATTGATCTATTATATTTAACCCAAATTAATGAATTTTTATCAGTTTTAAATTCATAAGGTTTTATTGATATATCTTTAATACCGTTGTCATTTAAATTTGTAATTATACTTGTTTTTTTTTCACCTACTCTAATCATTTCAAGGCCAAAGGTTGGAAATAATTTATCATTAAAGACCACAATTAAAGGTAAAGATCTTACAACTGCATCACTTTGTGTTATGTAATTAATAGATCCTAATCCTTTAGTATTTTTTTCTAGTATTGGTATTGATCCTAATGAATAATTGTAATTATAAACAAAGTTTTTAACATTTCCTCCTTTTGCAAAAATTCTTGCTTTTCCTTTTCGATCATAAGTTCCTTTTGTTGGAACTAAACTTCCAAAAACTGCTAGTACTGATTTTGTTTCTTTTAAAGTTTTTTGAAATTTTTGATCATGACCTTCAATAGAATTTAAAATGTTTTTTGTATATGTGTCTTCAATTGAATAAGTTTTAATAATTTCTTCTGGTGATTGTTTGTCTTTTTCGGAAAAAAATATATCAAAGCCAACTGATTTTGGATTATTTTCATTTATATTATCTAAAATTTGTGAAAATACATTTCTGCTCCAAGGGAATTGACCAAATTTTGCGAGACTTGGTTCGTCTATATCAACAATAACTATATTATCTCTTCTTTGATCAAATTTAAAAATTTTTTGATAAGAGTCGAAACTAATATTTGAAATTGATTTAACAAATTCAGGATTTTGCAGTCTTACAAATATTAAAATTAATAAAATTACTGAAAATGAAATATAATTTATATATTTTTCAACAAATGGATGATGAATTAATTTATTTGAAGCTTCTTTAAAGTTTTCAAATGCTTCTTTAAATTTGTTTACTTTTTTTTCTTCTTTTTCTTCTATTTTTTTTTCATCACTCACAATTAAAGAATAACATCTGAAAGTTAATTAAAAAATTATTAATATCTAATAATTTAAAAAATAACCCACAATGAACTGTAAGTTAAAAGCAAACAATGTGATCAATGTTAATAGGCCTTTTAATACCAAACTTTTCATCTACTTCGTGCTGATGAACATGGTGCGAGTGCACAAATACAGGAATTAATAAATTTGAAGTAGTTTTTAGAGTATATATAAAATTAGTACCTCTAAATTTTCTATCAAC
>Ga0181575_10003480_pt1 | contig 11097 bp, 9 predicted proteins | sample 101ome_23_FD_145599 | JGI IMG/M metagenome (GOLD analysis project Ga0181575, IMG submission 145599) | Coastal salt marsh microbial communities from the Groves Creek Marsh, Skidaway Island, Georgia - 101411CT metaG (spades assembly) | ecosystem: Environmental > Aquatic > Marine > Intertidal zone... | reverse complement strand
TACGATAGCGGATGGTGTTGTTCCTAGAGGATCTGTCGGCGCAGTAATTGTCAGCACGTCTCCGATAGAATATCCGGTGCCAGGATTAACGATAGTTACGACTTTAGAATTTATTGCACCAATGTTCGAAATCACATCGTCCACTAATGTAATTGTTGGGATTGAAATATAGCCTGTTCCTCTATTCCTAACAATAATACTTCCAATCTCTCCAACCGTATAAGTGGACAGTCCATCGGTTATTGTGTATGGATCTATAATATCACCAACTTCAGCGACCAATCCTGTTCCACCGGTAATTCCATTATCAATTGTCAGTCGAGTTCCGGATTGATATCCGTAACCTGGATTTGCAATTGTTATTTCTCCGATACCACCACTATCGATAGAAGACACATACGCTAATGCACCAAAGCCAGCGCCTTCAGCTTGAATTGAAATCAGAGGTCCTGCTGCAGGTTGATAATCATAATCGAAAAAGTCTTGCTCATCGCCACCAGCAACACCTTCAATTTCTATAGTAGTTGATGTTGCAGAAACGACGGTATAATCTCTATCGTTATTGAAACATATTATAGAACGATCTGAGGCAAACGCAGTTTTATCTTGAGAAAGTGTGAGTGTAGTTGCATCATCGACACTTACAATAGTTGTGCCTTCCGTAATATGAATTCCGCCATCAGATATAAAAGATCCTGCGTTAAATCCGGCAGTCGATGCGACAACAAGTTGATTATCTTCTAAAAGATTGTCAGCCACAGTCGCTAAAGAAGTTACAGAAGTTCCCGAAATAGAAATGACATCGCCAGCTTCATATAATGATAAATCAGTGCCGTCATAGGATCTTAGAATAATCCCGTTTCCGATACTAGGAAATTCTAAATCGGTTCCAGATACAAATCCAGAAGTAATTGTAATTGGATCGCCGACTGAATATCCAGAACCTCCATCTACAATATCTACTCTAGCAATAATACCAAAAAGATCGGCTTGAGATTCTTCTTCACCAATAATTCGAATTTTTTCTTGAGGTAAAAATTCTCCAGATACTAAAGATAATCTGAGTTCGTAGTAATCAACGCCCTGTAATGCTGTGCCGATAACATTGATTACGTTAGCCACAGCTTGGCTATTATCACCTCGAATTGTTCTATTCAAGAAAACAAAAGGATCAACTTGTTGTGTTCCTTCAATTGGATCTTCGTATGTAGTTTCGATACGAAGAATAGAAAGCTGCTCGAATCTACCGTCAGATACCCTTAGAAGTTCTTCACCTGGATATCTGAATACGACTTCGCTGTTGAAAAATGCTTTGAAAAAAAACTCATATGCAGCTTCACTACTCTTAGACGTATAGAATTCTCGCATTCTTTCTGCGATAAGTCTTCTTTGGGCTGAAGTTGTTGATGGAACAGAATCATTCAGTTCGTTTTTAAGGTATTCCCAATAATCTCCAGATGCATATTGAAAAGTTTTATTTTTTACTAGGTTATTCGCAGCACGAATAACATTGTCTTTTGCTTTTGTTAGCGTTGCTTCGATACCAGATTGGGACTCTACAATCTCTTCTGTGTTGTAAAAACCTTCCTCAGATCTGACTTCAACAACAAGATATTCATTAGAAACATATTTTACAATACCCACTGCATTAGATTCTTGACCAACAACAGTGTTGCCCGCAGTGAACGTACCCGTAGATTGGATGTACGTAAGCTTGGTGCTTTCCATCCACTTATAGTACGCTTCTATAAATTTTAGAAAGTTTTCGTTATCTAAATCGGGTATTAAACTTTCTAATTTTAGCGAAGGCTTTTTTTGCAGGCTATTGAGCATCGACCTATCTTCTTGTCAAACTGATGTCTTTATCGTTAGTCACAGCAACACGAATATCACCGTTACGAATGTTTACAATCTGTCCCCTAAGTGGTAAAATATCTCTTGAAGCAGGATTAGCAATAAGCTCAAGCGTAACACCGCCCGCAGCAATTGCTGTGGGTTTGAAGTCATCCAGAATAATTTGCCCGCTATTATAATTAATAGATCCTACGTTTTGTGCGACACCGATAATTACACCTTCAGCACTAACTCGATATATTCTCATAATCCCACCGTTCTCTTCCAAGAAGCAATTATCGTAGCCACCATAAGAAAATGCAGTAGAAGTGACTTGGTTTCCTGCACCAAAAGGATGTGTAGAAGGTCTATCAGCAGTCGTATTTTGAATGGGATTAGAAAAGTTAATAATATACTGCACCGACGATCCTAGCTGAACACTAAAACGCTTTTTCATCTTAACAGTAATATCGCTGCTCAAAATAGATCTGTCCGAATAATCTATAAGTCTTACCAATTCTGAGTAGCGGAAATATCGAGAAAATTTATTCAACTTTTCGGCGTTGTATGTCTTAACGGTATTGAAAATAGTTTCTTTTAGGCTTGCTTCTGAAGCAATAATTTTTTCTGGATCATAGGATGCATTGATATCAACGCTAACATAAATGAACTCAGCATCAACGATTTCGGTTGAAACTGTCAAGCTTTTCTTAGGATTAATAACACCATTGATTAGATTCAACTTTTCAGTTTCGGTTAGAACCTCTCCAATGGTAGGTCGAACAGCAATAAAAACTTTTCCGTAAGCGGGTGGATCGTTGTCTTCTCCACCCCATACGAGTACCGAATCGACATTAGGTTGATTCACTAGAATTGTCTGAAAATCTTCGGCGGTCACCGCTCTATTCTGTGCGGTGTTCGCTCTAGGTGCATTGAAGCGTATTGTTTCGATGCTTTCTTTATCTTGCCCACCAAGGGAGAACTGAGATGCTGTGAAAGCTGCGGCAACAATTGAAGCTCCGGACACCTGAAGATTAGATGGATCTGACATCAAAGATAAATTTAGAATACCATTACCCGCAGCGCCTTTAGAAACAACATATGTTAACTTTATGACATTACCGTCTGCAAGCGCTTGGCTGATAAGTCCGTCGCCAAATTTAACTTCATACTTTCCGTCATCAGTTTCCTTGATATAGTATGCATAAGATTCACGATTCAGATTTACAATTTGGTCAGATCGTGTCCAACCTTGTGATGTTGCGTTTGTAGAAGAAAGTTCTGTTTTTACGACAAGCGTTGATATGTCTGCTTCCGAATTGTTTAGCAGAAATTTTTGATTCGGATTGTTCACATCATAAACGTAAGTTTCAGTCGTAATTATCCCTTCGGTCAATGTTATAGAATCTGTGCTGTAGATACCATTTGACGGGAAAATCGTAACAGGCTCTAGATTGACAAAGTAATATGTTACACCGTCAACAACAGAACTGAATCGTGTTCCGTAAGGAACTGTCACATTTCCAAATGCAGTCCCACTGACAGACACTGTGAGAGATCCTTTAATTTTTGCAGATGTCGTAGACCTAGGGGTGTATCCAAGCGCTGCAGCTAAATTAACAACAGAAGATCTTTTCTGAGCAGTTTCAATAAACGCTTCGTTGAATGCCATGTTAGTATAAAACATATTGTAGTATGTATTATACGACAGCAAATCTAGTAGCGTAGACATACCAGAAGCGTCAAAGTTATAATCTTGAAACTGCGACTGCCCTTTCATATAGGCTTTCAAGTTTTGCTTGATGTCAAAGAACTCTAGCCCGTCTAGTTTTAAATTATTTTCTTCTGCCATTTTAGACTCTGCTTATTAACGTTTCTAATGTTTGGAAAACTCCAGTATCTTTTACTCTGAACTCTACGGTAACCTCAATCCCGTAATCTACAACGTTCGCTTCAATTGCTTGCACAATAGCTCTAGGCTCAAATATTTTTATAGCATCGTGTATCTCTTCAATGATATCAACTTCAGTGAGCGCATCAGCTTGTTTGAACAAATATCTTTTTAGATTAACACCATATTCAGGATCATAAGGTCTTGTTCCAATATCCGTAGCCAACAAATTTCGAAGAGCAAGTTTTACCGACCGCTCATTCGTTACTGGAGTTACGTCTCCAGTGTTGGGATTTGCAACAAAGCTTAGCGCTAGATCCGAATATATTTTAGCCATTATTGTTTAGCTTCTTGAATCTCTTTTCTTAGTTCTTTAGTTACTTTAGCGATTTCTGATAGGGCTTTCCTTGCCCTTGTCGCCGATACTTTGACGCCTTTAGTGAAAAACTTTTCTCGTTCTTGTAAATAAGTCTCGAACAAATTTACTAAAATTTCGTGATTGTCCATAATATTTCCTTAAAAAATTACAAAAAACACTTGACATTTGCTTGACATTGTGTATAATTACAGTGTAGCCGTTTCATTTATTCTATTTATAACAACTCTTATGGTCCTAATGAGTTTTCTATATCGGTGACACGAGTATTCAAGTCATCGAGTGAAGCCAAGATGTCTCTCAATGTTTCCAGCAAGGGGTAGTTCAGAGATTCGGTATCCACCGTTCCTGCAACCGCAATATCACTCCCCGACGATATTAGCACTGCAGTATTTCCAATTACACTAGTATTTCCACTAGAAGTTACTGACGTACTTCCTTGAGGTGATGCTACTGTTGTGTTATTTTCAGTAGATGAAACGTTCATCGCCCCCTTAGAAGAAAGTGTTGTTGTTCCACCAGATGCAAACACAAGATTCTGTGTTATTGTGCCGTAATAGTTTCTGGTATCGACTAAGTAGTCTCCTGCATTTGCATCGGTAGAGCTATCGTTATATGATGTTGATAATAAAATATTACCACCACCTGTTGTTTTTATTCCAATAGGCCCTTCGTTGTTGGTTATTGAAATAGATCCTTTGTCGTTTGTAAGTGTAATTTTAGAGGTTTCAGTTCCCCCAACTAACGCCAAGTTTCCGGAAGTGTTGATAAGCTGAATACTTCCTTTATCTGTAGTTGTGATGATGTTACCAAACTTAGACGTTAGTGTGATGTGCCCGCCTTCTGCTGTGTTATTTGCTTCATTGACTTTTCCTTGGGCAACAAAATTTATTTGTCCGTTGCCTGGAATAGTCATCGTCATTGAGCCGTCGTTGATATCGCTTTTTGCAAAAACTGTTTTGATTCCATTTTCCAAAATTAGATAATCGGAAATAACATCTGGCACTTCAGGATATATTGAATCGGAATACATATCCAATCGGACAAATTTATTTGGAATGGATAACTCAACTCTAGGTTGCTGAGTAATTCCACCTTCAGGATCTAAAACAAATCGAACTGCATCTTTGATGGCTTGTGTGTAACTGTTCCTATTTGTATCCGATTCAATATTTTCATTGAAGTATATTGCTGGATATGTAACATCACTTGGAGCGGACCATTCAAATCCTTCTTCACCTAGATTTGATATTGTGTTGCCTGGAAGAATTCCAAAGACTAAAGGTTCTTGTGAATCACGACCGTCTAAGAAAAATCCTACAACCCAGTCTCCAATTTCAGGTCGACCGTAAGCGCCCATGACATTTGGGGAATGAATGCAGACTGCCCACGGAAGATCTTTTGTCGGAATTTCATCCGTGTGCTTGGGAGGATGATATCCAAATATTCGCACTTGAACACGACCTAAAAGATATGGGTCATAGTTGTCTTCAACAACACCCATCCACCAAACAAAATCGTCTCTTCCTAAAAACATTACCCTACTTCTCCGCCCGTTCCATTATTTTTCTTCAATTTAGCTTTAGAGTTATCAAAAACTTCTTGTGCTGCTTCTTCCACCGCAGCGGTACCATCAGACTTGATAGTATCCGCAATACCTGCGGCTAATTTCTCAGCATCGATATCCAAACCAAGATCTTTAACTCCGGCGGCAACCGCTTTCTTCACTGAGGCTGCTAAACCAGCCATCAAGCTGTTAGCCAAAACTCCAGCATCCGGAATAGCGATTGATGTCGCATTAGCAACAAGGCTTTCAATCTCGCCCAGATTTGGAATCTTACTTTCGTTCACATAGTTTCCTATAATCGCTTCGACTTGTCTTGATGTCATTTCTGCTGGAATTTGATCTCTTAGACCTTTCACTGCTGCGGCTACATCATCCGCATTAGCCAAATTACCTACTTTCACACCTACATATTTTGTCAGATCATTATATAAATCACTTTCCCTAGCCAATGCGTTAGCATTAGTTTCATTTATATATCCAGTAAAGTCTTTGATTGTTGTTGTAAATCTCTCGTCTACAGTTCCACTAAGATTGGCAAATCTTTTATCTGTAAAATCAAATCTAGTATTATAATCTTCTCTAAGTCTATCTTCAAGCGTAAATCTAATGTCTCTTGGAACAACCGCACGTCTAATAGTTGTCGGAGAATATGTAACTTGTGTTTGAGCATTTCTTGCAATTTGCTGTATGTTCAAATTTCCCAAATTGATTGGGGACCAGTTTTCAATCCCCGCTCCTAAAATATTTATTCCAGCTAAACTCTGTGCAATCAGCGCTTGAATTTCTTCGGCTGAAGGAAGATTTGCTAAAATATCAGGATCAATTTCCGGAGTTACAACGCCTCTTTCGTCTGGAGTAAATGGAGGTTCTTCTACTACTATATTATCCAACTCTGCGTCAGTGTATGTAGACTGCGAACTATCTGCAGCAGGGTTGGTTGGTCCGTCGCCTTCTCTTGTTGGCTCATACGGAGTAAATGTAGTAAATGGACTGTCACTCCCGACTTTCACTGCAGTGTCAATGTACAATTCTTCCGGTGTCGGTCGATAATCCTTACCCGCCACTAATCCAATTTCACCTTTTAGTGACTCTCGAACAGATGCTCTAGCTAATTCCAAATGTTTTTTATAAGATGTTGGAGTAATAATATGTCTACACGCAGTAACGAAATATTTTCCGGAGTACATATTATTCTCTGGAACTTCTGAGGTAGACAAATCTAACGAATGAGAAAAATCGCTAGGTAAACTTAGATAGACAATATCACCTGAGCCTACGGAGTTGACACTACCTGGAACTCCTACGTTGATTCTGATACCGGACATTAGTAATGCGCCGTTCATATCATTCTTTACCCAATCCGCTTTCATATGAACCGGATCGTTGATTGCTGGAATGACTAGGCGCTCACCAGGAAGTCCTTGAATTCCGCTGTAGTTACCAAATACACTTTTTTCTGCCAATAATCCATTGACGTAGAAATCGCTTTGGCCTTGAGTATAATCGAATAATGAAGATTTGTATGAACGTTTTGCTATATTGACTGTAGAAACTTTACTTTTATATAACCCCTTATTCATATTTGTGATATGATTGAAGTTATTTTGTAGTTCGACAAACTCAGTTTTCATATATGTTTCAGCGCCTGCTGGAACAACGTAATCAAATTGAGGTGAATATGATATTCTATAGATACCTTCTTCCGTAAAGTTAGGTGATGATTTTTTCGAGAGGTCTCTAAGATTTTTGATTCCAGCGAACACTTTCATACCATTACTACGAAATCCGTTCGCCGCACGTTCGAAAAATAAATAGTAATCACCTGTAGCACACGCACGTTTTGCTAAGTAATTGATTGCTTGTATCGGATTATATCCCGGCGATATGAAAGTTTTGTTGAACGTGAGGATGCCGCTATCTTTTATATTTAAATCTTGAGATGGGCTGAGACCCATATCTTCAACAAATGATTTTACGACTTTGGATATATTTCGCTCTTCACCAAAAGACTTTGTGATTCTTCTTTTTTGAGATTCGATAGTACTTTTAGTTGTAAACTCTAATTTATATGTGATAGAGTTGTTGGCGTCAAATTTGCCTTTGCTAATAGTGTGAACAATTAAATCATTTCTATATAAAACTACATCCGTAGTTCCCGGCTTAAACAGTCGGAATCTAATAATTTCTCCGCCGGTCAATTGAAACTTTTCTAGGCCGCCTGATATGTCTCTTATTTGACAGAATCCAGAGATCGAAGGATTGAAAATATCTTCGTATATTTCTATGACTTCCATAGAATCAACGATATCAATTTCGGTACCGTCCCTAAGCGTTAGACTAAAAAAATCTACGCTGAACGTGTCTGCGATATATTCATCTAACTGAAATTCTCTATCAGAAGTTTGCTTTGCGAGATTGGGGAATCTAGCCGCCGGCTGATAGTTGGGTAATACTGCCATTATTAATTGCCCGAAGAGTTCAATATTTCTTGTATAGCGGTTTCCATTCTAGGAATAATTGAAGGTAACAATACTCGTATTTCTTTTTTCTTATTATTTAATTCTTCTTCGTATGCATAGTTTGACAAAGCGTATTTCCTATTATCGTCTACTGTTTGCCAGTAATCTAAGCTCATTTGCACACCATCACCGTCAAACCAATAAGATGAAGTTGCTTTTGATGCCGCAACAGATCCATATTTATCCTCAATATACTTAATAAATTGTTTGTTGGATCTAGGCCACTCTTCAAATATATTATGTATTTCATTTATTAGTAGTATAGTATAAGCATATGTAGGCTTGCTGTACAACTTATAAGAAATGTGTTCCGGAAGTTCGCCGTCCTGAATAAAATATGATCTAGCACTAAGTAAGCTGGTTCTTTTCACGTATTCGGTAACTTTGATTCGCTTTGTAATATCGATAGCAGTCAATGAATCGTAGTCATCAACTGCATATTCGAATTTAGGATAAAATTTAAACACTATGCAAGTCTCCGGCTTTCGTGTCTAGCTGCATCTTGCTCATCACCCAACACTCTTGGAGTGATTTCAATCAAACTTAAAGTCAGAGCAGTTTCTGTTGGATAACCATCTTCATGGAAAGTCATTTTCTGACCGCCATAGTCTGATGTGACAGATTCAATCACACAGGGCTTACTTCTATAGAGAAAATCTACACCACCCTCAGGTCGATAAAATATCATATCAAACTGTACCAAATGTGGATATCCAAACAAGAACGTTGCGCCGTCACCTAATAATGCATCGTTAGTGCTTGGAACTGATGGTGCTGCAGCTAAACGAAATGCACTTACGATATTTTTTATATGCTTTGCTTCATCAGCACTTCTAGGTCGCATCATAAAAGGTATTCCATATCTTCTAAATCCTGGTCCTTTATATAACATTTGGGACATAGGATTAAGCGCTTGTCTTCTAGAAAATTCATATTGCCCTATATTACCTAAGCCGGCAGAACCAGCAAATCCCAATGCGTTCTGTAATCCAGCTTCAAGAGAATATTGTAGCGCTTGAGCAGCGGTCATCGTAAAATTACTTGCGTCAAACCCATCTCCGCCTTCAGATGCTGCTTTACTATATGCTCCGGTGGCAACGGTATTGTATATATTTTCATTACCGCTTCCGGCACCAAAGATAGCATCACCTTTTATATATTCTGCTGCCTGATTTATATTGAATTGCGGAGGAAGTTTTATTTTTACGTTCGGTGCTTCTGTTATTTTTCCACCGAATGCATCTAAAAATTTGAATCGTGCAAACGCTACGTTGAAATCATCATTGCTTAGAGGATACTGCAATTCATCTTTTAAAGTTAATGCTTTGTAACGTTGGATATTCTGCATGGATCCGCCTTGAGATATGGGCCATCCAGAGTTATTGGGGAATGCTATATCTTCCCCATCTGCGGTTATTGCAAACACAGTGCGTGCCATTTTGCAGTCCTAAATAAGAGTTATCGATCAATTATTTATAATAAAAATATGACATATCGTGGATACAAAGGTAAATATACCCCCAAAAACTATATGAAATACGAAGGAGATCCTACAAATATAATTTATCGAAGCTTGTTAGAACGGAAATTTATGCAATGGTGCGATAGAAACGAGCAAATAATAAAATGGTCAAGTGAGGAAGTTGTCATACCATACAAATCTCCCGTAGATAATCGTCATCATCGATACTTTGTGGATTTCAAGATTAAGTACAGAGATAAGTCCGGAAAAACTCGTGTGATACTAATTGAAGTGAAACCTTATCAAAAAACTATGCCTCCAGAAAAGAAAACTAAGAAAACAAAGCGATATATTCAAGAAGTTATGGAATGGGGTGTCAATGATGCTAAATGGAGAGCAGCGATTGATTATTGTAAAGATAGAAATTGGGAATTTAAGATTTTAACTGAAAAAGATTTGTCATAACTGTTATAAATAGATATATGTTAATTTTCAAAGAACTCATTTACAACGGCGTTCGAGCTGGTCAAGTTCCCGCAAGGACTAAAGCCGCTCGCACATGGTATCGTGACGCTGCGGCTCAAGCGACAGGTAATTATAGACCTAGCAATGTTGTTAAGCAGTTTTCTGAAAAGAAAAGGGTTGGAAGACCTGAACCTGGATATATGTACGCTTTCAAGTATGATCCAAAGTTCAAGAAAACTTTGCCGTACTATGATATGTTTCCTTTGATTTTCCCCATCGATTTTTATGGTGACGGATTTCTCGGGATCAATTTTCATTATTTACCTTTGCCACTTAGGGCAAAGTTGATGGATGCTTTGTATTCGTTATCGACGGATAAACGATATGACGAAGAAACAAAATTGGTTGCTACGTACCAAACTCTGAATAAAGCATCTAAATATGCTGCATTTAGACCTACAGTAAAACGATATCTTTATCAAAATGTAAAGACGCCGTTTCTAGAAATTACTGCTGCGGAATGGGATATTGCACTGTTTCTTCCAATGGAAAGTTTCAAGAAAGCATCGACGGATGAAGTTTGGAAAGACAGTAGATCTATTATTAAAGGAAAAAGATAAATGGCAGTTTTCAACACATCGGCTTTTGTTGATTCGGTTCAAATAGTAAGACCAAATTTATTTGAAGCATATCTGATAGTTCCTTCTAAATTGAAATCTGCTATGAACTATGGAGATCCTGGTGTAATAGGAAGTTTATCAAATGGCTTTTGGTCATTGGGTGTACAATTTAGTGCAAACACTGCGGGATCTTTTCCTTTTAGATGTGAGGCTACCGAATTGCCCGGAAGAACTGTTAATGGAATTGATATTGATGAATTTGGGCCTGCATTCAGAAAGGCAACTGATGTAGTTTACAATGATATTAATTTATCAATTATCGCCAGTAAAGATATGCAAGAAAGAAGAATATTTGAAGCTTGGA
>Ga0181575_10003470_pt1 | contig 11116 bp, 20 predicted proteins | sample 101ome_23_FD_145599 | JGI IMG/M metagenome (GOLD analysis project Ga0181575, IMG submission 145599) | Coastal salt marsh microbial communities from the Groves Creek Marsh, Skidaway Island, Georgia - 101411CT metaG (spades assembly) | ecosystem: Environmental > Aquatic > Marine > Intertidal zone... | reverse complement strand
TAGTAATGATGCGGCAATAACGCCGGTCAAACTCTTGCTTCAAATGAAGGAGAAACATATGCTTTTGAGTTCTATCCTGCGTGATCATCTTGATGCGCACAACCATGTATATAATGGTAAATCATACCCCCCATACAACATCGTTAAGCTGAATGATGAAGACTATGCCATTGAGTTGGCAGTAGCAGGTTTTCAGAAAGATAATTTCAGCGTTGAGCTGCTAAATGGCAATCTGTACATTCATGGTGCCAAGTCTACAAAAGATTCAGGTGAGTATCTTCACAAAGGTATTTCATCGAAATCCTTTTCTCTGAAGTACAAGCTTGCATCAGATGTAGAAATCAAACAAGCTAAATATGAAGATGGTATTCTTCGTATCAGTTTGAAAAAGTTAGTTCCTGAACACCAAAAGCCAAAGACTTTTTATGTTGACTAACCCCTAGACTCGGAACTTAAATGGCTGCTTCGGCGGCCATTTTTGTATTGACAACCTCACTTAAATATGATATGATATACTCCTTGATTGATGAGGTGATGAATGCATTTCTATACTAATGTTGCCAAGCGTGGCAATCGTATTCTGACACGTGGCTATGAAAACGGCCAACGATACAACTCTACACTGAAGTTCAAGCCAACTCTCTATCTGCCTTCACAAAAAGAATCTAAGTATCGTACTATTCATGGTGATGCTGTTGAGCCAATGACGTTTGACAGCCCAAATGATATGCGTGACTTCATGCAGAAGTACAAAGATGTTTCGGGCTTCAACTTCTATGGATTGGACAAGGCTGAGTACCAATACATCTATGAGACATTCAAAGACACAAAGTTCGATCGTTCCAAGATCAAAGAGTGTGTAATCGATATCGAGGTTGATATTGCTGATGGCTATCCAGACATGGAAACTGCCAATCGTGAGATCACATCAATCACAATTCTCTATAAGGACATCACGTTTCTACTTGGCTACAAAGAGTTTGTCACTGACAAGCCACACATCAAGTACATTCGTTGTAAATCAGAACAAGAACTGATTCGTAAGTTCCTGAAGATATGGGATAGCGCATCGTTCAGTCCTGATGTTGTGACTGGATGGAACATCGAGTTCTTTGATTTGCCATATCTCTACCGTCGTATCTCACGCATCTTTGATGAGAATACTGCTAAAGAGATGTCACCATGGCGTTACTTCAAGACACGAACAATCAATGTCTTTGGTCGTGAGCAGACTGCTTATTATCCTGGTGGCATTCAGGTTCTTGACTATCTTCCGATGTACAAGAAGTTTGTGGCCGTAACTGCACCACAAGAAAGCTATAAGCTTGATCATATTGCTTGGGTTGAACTTAGTGAACGAAAGGTTGACTATTCTGAGTATGGCAACCTAAATGATCTATATGTACAGAACCCACAACTTTACTATGAATATAACATTCGTGACTGTGAGTTGGTTCGTGAGATCGATGATAAACAAAACTTGCTTGAGCTTGTCTATACGGTTGCCTATGAGTCAGGTGTAAACTTTGAGGATAGCATGGGCACAGTGAAAGCATGGGATATTGCTATTCACAACTATCTGCTTGATCAGTGTGTCGTTGTTCCTCAGTTTCAGAAGTCAAATGATAGCAACTCTATTCCTGGTGGTTGGGTCAAGGAGCCTCTTGTTGGTAAGTATGATTGGATCGTTAGCTTTGATTTGACTTCGCTTTATCCCCATATTATACAACAGTATAACATTGGTCCTGATGCTCGTGTTAAGACTATGCCCGAAGACTTCACGGCCGAAGATATTATTCAAGGCAAGCACAAAAAGTATTCTGAGTTTCTTCAGGAAAACAATCTTGCCTTTGCTGCCAACTCATGTGTCTATCGTAAAGACAAGCCATCGTTTCTATCACAGCTCATGAAGAAGTTGTTCAATAATCGCAAAGGCATCAAGAAGCGAATGCTTGAGCTTAAGCAAGAAATGGAGAATGGTGGTGACAAGGCGTTGCAATATGAGATTGCAAAGCTTGACACTTTGCAATATGCCATCAAGGTTCGTCTGAACTCTGCATACGGCGCATTGTGCAATCAATACTTCCGTTGGTTTGACCTTCGTGATGCGACTGCCATTACGCTATCTGGTCAGCTGACCGTGAAGTGGGCAGAGCACTATGTCAACAAGTTCATGAACAAGTATCTGAAGACAGATGCTGTTGATTATATCGTTGCGGTTGATACTGACTCGATCTATGTCAATATGGCAGCGGTGGCCGAAAGGTTTGATGGTGATGTATCTGCTAAGCTTGATGACTTCTGTGAAACAAAGATGCAACCACTGCTTGATAAGGTGTACACCAAGCTTGCATCTGATATGAATGCCTATGAGCAAGCAATGTATATGAAGCGAGAAGCGATTAGTGACTCGGGTGTGTTCATTGCCAAGAAGCGTTATATGCTCAATGTTCTGAACAACGAAGGCGTTCAGTATAGCGAACCAAAGATCAAGATCATGGGCCTTGAGTCTGTTCGTTCATCTACACCATCTGCATGTCGTGAAGCAATCGCAGAAGCATTTAGAATCATTCTGCAGAAAGATGAAGCTGCACTGCAATCGTTTATCAGCGACTTTCGTGATAAGTTTGATGTTCTGCCCTATGAAGAAATCGCAAGAAATAGTTCGGTAAATGGGTTGACAAGCTATGCAGATTCTGTTACTATCTACAAGAAAGGTACACCTCAACATGTTCGTGGTGCTCTGATGTATAATCATCTGCTCAGGTCACAGAAGCTGGACAAGAAGCTCGATCTGATTTGGGAAGGTGATAAGATCAAGTGCTGCTACATGAAGAAGCCAAACCCAACTAAAGAAGATATCATATCAACTCCAGGTAAGCTGCCTGAAATGCTAAGTCTACATGACTTTCTGGATCGTGAAACCCAGTTCAATAAAACGTTTCTTGAGCCAGTCAAAGTCATCCTTGATATCATGGGTTGGGCAGATGCACCTAAAAATACACTAGGAGGTTTTTTTGAATGAGATTTCAGATCCGTAATGTATACCTATCTGAACAAAAAGTTCTTGATTTCAAGGATGGTTATATTGGTACAGAGAGTGAATTGCTTGAACGTGTGAGAGATGGCTTTGACAAGATGTTAATTGATATGGGTGATAAGAAACTCACAACACAAGAAGCAAATGCTCTATATAAATGGGTAAAGGATATCAAACGATGAATGAGTTTGAAGCACAACGTCAAATCTCTGCTGCCTATAATGAAGGCAAGCGTGATGGGTATGAACAAGCACGCAAAGAGTTTGCGCCAACGTTTGCTGAACGTGCACAAAAGATACTTAATAAAATCAAAGGACATACTGAATGAGCTTACGCGATAAACTACTAAAGAACTCTACTATCAAGATGACAAGCACCTTATCCACATCAAAGGTGTTTGGTAAGAAGGATATGATTCCAACGGCGATTCCAATGATCAACGTTGCTCTTGGTGGTTCACTTGATGGTGGTCTTGTTCCTGGATTGACTATGTTGGCCGGTCCATCAAAGCACTTTAAGACTGGCTTCACTCTTTTGATGGCAAAGTCATTTCTAAAGAAGTATCCAGATGGCATTGTTCTGTTCTATGATTCTGAGTTCGGTACGCCACAAGACTACTTCACGTCATTTGATATTCCACTTGACAATGTGATTCATACACCAATTACTGATATGGAACAGCTCAAGTTTGATATCATGCAACAGATGAATGAGCTCGATCGTAAAGATCAGGTTATGATCATCATCGATTCGGTTGGTAACCTTGCGTCAAAGAAAGAAATCGATGATGCGTTGGATGGCAAATCAGTTGCTGATATGACTCGTGCTAAGCAGTTGAAGTCATTGTTCCGTATGGTAACACCACACTTGACGCTCAAAGATATTCCAATGGTTGTCATCAACCATACATATCTCGAACAAGGGATGTTCCCCAAAGCAATAGTCAGTGGTGGTACAGGTCCAATGTACAGTGCAGATACGGTATGGATTCTTGGTCGTCAACAAGACAAAGACGGTAAAGATATCAAGGGATATCATTTTATCATTAATGTGGAGAAGTCACGCTATGTCAAAGAAAAGTCTAAAGTGCCAATCTCAATCAGCTGGGAAGGTGGTATCAATAAGTGGTCTGGTCTCCTCGAACTTGCATTGGAACATGGATCTGTTATCAAAACAAAGCCAGGTTGGTACGCCTCTGTCGATCCAGACGGAGTTATCAGCGAAAAGTCTTTCCGTGAAAAACAAGTCATCACCAATGGTGAGTTTTGGGCCAATATCATTAAAACTACAGACTTCGCTGAATTCATTAAACGAAAGTATCAGATCGGTGCTACAAAGGTAATTCTTGATGATTCAGATCAAAGCGATTCAATTGGAAGCGAATCCGATGAGGATTGTGCCGGGGAGTAAAACTCGGCAATGGATGGATGAGACACCGAACAAGTTTGCGTATCGGTGTCTACCACTACAGATAGCAAATACCTTTGGTTGGGACATTTATCCCAACTGCAACTTTATGATCAATTGGACAGGAGAAATTTCAAATGACACACTTCATGCTCATTATGAGGAAGATGGGTATCATTTCGTTTCTTCGCCTTTTGGTTCGGGCATTTTCACTATGCATAGTGGCTATATGTTCCGCACTGATCCTGATTGGGATTTGCTTGTTTGTGGTCCCGTTAATGATGATCGTATTGATTGGGCTACTCCTTTGGTTGGTATCGTTGAAACCTCCTGGCTCAACTTCACATTCACCGTAAACTGGAAACTTCATAAGGCCGGAACATACACTTGGCCAAAGGACGTTCCTATTGCAAGGATTGTTCCTGTTCCACACAAGTATGAAGTTGAAACAGAAATGGTGATGCTTTATGATGAGCCAGAAACAGCAGATGAATATAAGATCTGGTGTGATGATCGTGATCAAGGAACACATGATCTGAAAGAAGCGTATGCAACACAGAAAAACGTCGGAACAGTAGAGTTTGGCAAACCCTCAACAGAATGGGAAAAGAACTATTACCGTGGTATTGATAAATATGGAACAAAGATTGAGCATCATATCACCAAACGTAATTTTCCAGAATTTATTGAGGACTGAATGCGTAGAATATTAGAATTAACTTTGCTTATAACATTAGGCGTAATCGCTGCCACTATATTTTCTGGGTCTGTGATATGTGGCATGATGGTCATCATTGAGGTGTTAAGGGCATGATGAAATTACTTTTTAATTTAATGAAGCCTTTTTTGTGGTTGACAACATTCATTATTTGTAGTATTCTAGTCATATTAGTAGCGATTATCAGTTCGTTAACGATTACACATCTGTTTGTATTATTACTTAAGGCTATATAATGGAAGAAACCATTCTGGCTAATCTTATTGAGAACGAGAATTTCACACGTAAGGTTATACCATACCTGACAGAAGAACTCTTTACAGAAGAGTCAGAGCGTATTCTGTTTGGTATCATCAACGAACATGTTGAGAAATACAACGCTCTACCATCCAAAGAAGTTCTACATATTGAATTGGGTAACCAAGATGGCATCAGTGACATTGCTTTCACTGATACACAAAACTTGATTCGTGGTCTGGAAACAGATGACTCATCAAAGCTTGATTGGTTACTTGATAACACCGAAAAATTTATACAGGATCGGAGTTTACATAATGCTATTAGACAGTCTATCAGAATACTTGACGCAGAAGGCGAACATACAAAGGCTGCAATCCCAGAACTGCTCCAAGAAGCACTCGGCATCTCCTTTGACACTCAAGTCGGCCATGACATCTTGGTGGACACCAAAGACAGATTCGACACATATCATCTCAAACAAAACCGCCTCCGGTTCAACCTTGATTATCTCAACCGAATCACTAATGGCGGTCTCCCTACCAAGACCCTAAGTTGCATTATGGCTGGCACTGGTGTTGGTAAATCATTGGCAATGTGTTCAATGGCTGCTGGCAATCTTATGGATCAGAAGAATGTGCTATACATTTCTCTTGAACTATCAGAAGAAATGGTTGCACAGCGTATTGACCAAAACTTGCTTGATGTTACTCAAGATGAACTTATGGATTTGTCACGTGATGAGTTTGAGCGTAAAGTTGATAAGGTTCGTGAGTCAACCAAGGGCAAGTTTGTTGTCAAGTCGTTTCCACCAGCATCCGTTGGCTCTGGACACTTTCGCCATCTTCTGAATGAGTTGCGTGTCAAGAAAAACTTTGTACCAAATGTCATCTATCTTGACTATATCAACCTGTGCACCTCTGCACGGATCAAGGCAGGATCGAACTTCAACAGCTATACTTATATTAAAGCCATCGCAGAAGAGATTCGTGGGCTAGCTGTTGAGTTTGATGTTCCTATCATCACTGCAACACAAACCAACCGTGATGCAGTCAACTCAAGTGATATTGAACTCGATAACACATCAGACTCAATGGGTCTACCGATGACACTTGACTTCATGCTTGCTTTGATTTCAACAGAAGAACTCGATGAGCAAAATCAGCTTATGGTCAAGCAACTCAAGAATCGCTTTGGTGATCCATCAACACACAAACGGTTTTTGATTGGTGTCGATCGTTCTAAGATGCGTCTATATGACATTGACTCATCATATCAGGTTGGTGTCATGGGTTCTGGTGCAGAAGAGGATGTGCCATTGATGGATAGCACAGCATTTGGTGAAGCTGACAACGATCGTTCCAAGACCTTCAAGAAAAATAAGTTCAAAGGTTTTTCATAAAGTGGTTGACAATGGTTTGTTGCTATGGTATAGTGCTATTATCGATAGGATATATACGACATGACTATAACAGATATTATAATCGTCTTTGTGTTTGGTGCATCAATAGGTGGTTTTTTGTGTCTAGTCTGGAAGTTAATGAATACCATGAGAGAAATTAGTAGACTCATGGTTCTTCGTGATGAATCTGACAAAGGTAAGGATGAATGAGAGTTATTCATAAACTGAATGATAAGCTAATTCGCCTGGAACAATTGAATAAGGTGATATCATTTGTTACAGATGGTGCTCCAGGAACAGGGGTTGGTGATCTTGATATTGAAGAACGTGACATGATTTTCGATAATCTTCTTCGTGAAATCAAAGAACTAAATGTTGAAGTTCACGCAGATCTGAAGTGGATGATTAAGGAAGAGAAAAATGGAACATTTGACGATTGAAAAAGTACAGAATAGATATTGTATAGTTCAGTATAGTTCAGATGGTTCTGCTCGTATTGTCGAACAGTATCGTCGTAAGTTTGAAGCGCTGGCCAGTCTCGAAAAACTTAAAAAGGGAGCATTCGAAGGACCTTTGCCACAATTCATGCTTGGTCCAAAAATCTAAGTCATTTTAATTATTGATGAATCTGGGCAGTTGACAAGCTGCCCTTTTCTGTATATAATGACTTTATTGATTGAGAAAAAGAACTTGTATCGCATCACATTTGGAGGATAAAATGACGACACGAACTCAAACTGCACTTATAGCATGCTTCTGTCATGCTATGTTATATACTCTCGTATGGTTAGCCTTGCATCTATTAGTATCAGACATTGTTCGTGTCGAAGTTTTGTTTGTGATACCTGTCATGATTTTAAGTTACTATCATGGCTTCAAAGACGGATGGAATAGCAAAGAATGAACATCTTCTATATTTCCGAGTCACCAAATCAAGCAGCACAATGGCAAGTTGATAAGCATGTCGTCAAGATGCCACTTGAGTCTGCACAGATGCTTTGTACTGCACATCGTGTTCTTGATGGCACAGAAACAACCGTGCTTAGTAAAACTGGCCGAAAGCTAAAAGCATGGGTTCTACCAAACAAGTTTCGTAACTCATTGCTCTACAAAGCAGCTCATGTCAATCATCCATCATCTGTATGGTGCAGACAGTCACGTGCTAACTACAAATGGCTCTATGATCATTTTGTCGCTCTATCCCATGAGTATGGTCAAAGATATGGCAAGTGCCATAAGTCATATCAATTGCTACGTGATGAGTTGTATCATGCACCCGATAACATACCAGATGGCCCATTCACAGAACCAACTCCTGCAATGCCAACAGAATACATCGTTGAGGGTGACTCTATAGCAAGCTATCGTAACTACTACACCCATGCGAAGTCTGATCTTCATGTATGGAAGCAGAATAAACCTGACTGGATATAAATGAAAAAAGTGACATCACCCTATTGACTTACATATGCTGATATCGTATATTCAAATCATCAACAGGGAGACAGACAGATGGCAACGTTCACAACAATAGGCCCAGACGGATCAACAAAGACACGCAACAGCAAGACAAGGCAGTATGTTTGTGCAACATGGATCAACTGGCAAGGCGAAGGCTGGGAGTGCAAAAGCTTCCACGAAACCCACGAAGCAGCCAAAAAATACGCGCAAGGCTGGATCAATGCAGGACGATCTGAAGTTAAGATAATCGAGGCGGTGGCTTAGGCCACCCACCGGAGGTCAACATGACTCGCACTTCAAAACTCGTTACCCTAGCCCAATACATGCAGCTTTCACAGGCAGATGCCGTAGCACTTCCGACGGTCATCACCGTCTCAGCTGGCAAGGTCGGAATGACCGAAGATGACATGCTGAACGAGGCTGTAATCAACAAGCCGCTCCGCGATTACCTCGCAGAGATCTGCAAAACAACAATGGCCGCGCAAGCGGCCTAATGGAACTGAATAAGTTCTTGAGCACATCAAAAAAAAGTAAAAAGTTGCTATGACCCTATTGACTTACATACGCTGATATCGTATATTTAAATCATCAACAGGGAGACAGACAGATGACTTTTACAAACGGAAAAACAACCATCACCATCCGCAAGCGCGGTCATCATTTCATCGTGTCCGACGATAGCGGACTAACCAACCACCTCCCCATCGTTCATGATGGGTACACCATCACCAAAGCCATCGCCCATTGGAAGGCCAATGGCTTCACCGAGGGGCAATAGCCCCTCACTGACCAACATATGAATTAGAGGCCCGAACAATGCTACTCAACAAAACGCCCGAACAATGGTCTAAAGTGGATGCTGAAAAGGTGTCCCGCGATAGCTCATCAGCGCATGTCATGCATCTAATCGCAGATGCAAAGCAGGATATCATTACCCTTGCAGATGAGCTTGAGCAGTACCGCGAGCTATACGGCCCGCTATGCGACGAACCAGACAATCCCTATAAGCATGCGGAAACGCCGTTCGCTGACAACCATTGAACACAGACTAGCAGAGAAATTGGAGGCTTCGGCCTCCTTTTTTGTTGACAACAGAATGGTGGTGTCATATAAATATACTTATCAAATAACCAAAGACACCTCTATTGAGGATTCGAATATGCTACGCTTTGAACAACACATCACAGAAATGAAAGCGAGTGCTTCGGACAGTAAACATCTGGAGCATCCCGAGGATCGTGTATTTGATCATGGTCAAGCCGGTGTACATAATGCACTCAGTTCTTTGCATAGTCTGCATGGTTCAGTACATGGCAGCAAAAAAGAAGATGATCAAACCACACAGAAAATGGATGGCGCACCGGCTGTGTTCTTTGGTAAGCATCCAGAGACCGGCAAGTTCTTTGTTGGTACAAAGTCAGTCTTCAATAAGAAGCCCAAGATCAACTACTCATATAAAGACATCGAAGAAAATCATGGTCATGCACCAGGTCTTGTTCAGAAGCTGAAACTTGCACTTGATCATCTTCCAAAGATCATGCCAAATCATGGTGGTGTGTATCAGGGTGACATTATGCATGGTGGTGATGTAGAACATCATGATCATGGTGGTGTTAGTCATACACCAAACACCATTACATACTCTGCTGCAAGGGGTTCTGGGCACGCAGAATCTGCAAAGAAAGCAAAGATTGGCGTGTCTGTTCATACACGACTCGAAGGTCCATTGAACGACCAAGTCAAGCCAAACTATGATGTCAAGCCAAGTGATTTCAATCATCATGAGGATGTGCATAATATTAGTCATGAGCACGATCATACTGGCACTGTTATGCATAAAGATGATCATGAGCAATTCATGCATCATACAGCTGAAGCAAAAAAGCATACCGATAAACTAACACCTGAATCAGATGATGTAATTACACATCATGGTGCACACCTCAAGATGTTCATCAATCAGCGTGTTCGTGATGGTGTATCAAATGATAAAGCCACACATAAGGATTACCAAAAGTTTCTGGCACAACGGGCAACGCCAAAAGCAGGCAAGGATGGCAAGATCAGTTCATCTGCAAAGGCTACTGCAAAAAAGGCACAGGAGCTTCTTGATCATTTAAATGGCAACGAGGGTCATATCGATACGGCACTTGCAATTCATCACCATGTCACAAATGCAAAGAATGCGCTTGTGAGAACAATGGATAATCATGTCGCATCTGGTAATTCAGAAGTTCGTCAGACTATTGATGGCAAACCATCTGCACCAGAAGGTTATGTTCATCACCATGCAGGCACACCAACAAAAATGATAAACCGACATGAGTTTGCACGAGCTAACTTTGGTGCTGGTAAGCCAGGAGACAAATAATGCTTAGCTTTCTAAAATGGCTCACAGAAAGTCATGACTATGGCGAAACACATGTCTTTGTTCCTGGTAAGATGCGCATACCTACGCCAGGACACAAGGGTCTGATTGATAAAGGCAAATCAGTTGCAAAAAAAGCCGGCGCAAAGATGACAATTGGTCTATCTGGTAAAGCACAGCCTCTATCAATCGACCAAAAGAAGTCAATGGCCCAAAAGTTATTTGACCATCCTGTTGAAACTGGTCCGCATGTCAATGGCATTGTTCCGGCATTGCAGCATTTTCATAAGAATGGTGTCAAGCATCTGCATATTGTTGCGGGTTCGGATCGTCATGAAGAATATCAAAAACTTGTTGATCGTTATAACGGAAAGCCTGACAAAAAAGGCAATGTGCCATTCCATTTCGATAAAGTCACTATTCATAAGCATGGTGAAGATCGTGAGGAAGGTGAAATTAACAAGCATCCAACAGAAATGACTG
>Ga0181575_10003458_pt1 | contig 11134 bp, 7 predicted proteins | sample 101ome_23_FD_145599 | JGI IMG/M metagenome (GOLD analysis project Ga0181575, IMG submission 145599) | Coastal salt marsh microbial communities from the Groves Creek Marsh, Skidaway Island, Georgia - 101411CT metaG (spades assembly) | ecosystem: Environmental > Aquatic > Marine > Intertidal zone... | reverse complement strand
CCATGGGATGCCATGGATGCGGAAAGAAATGATGTTTCCTCTGTGGTAACGAGCCTACGTGTCCAGCTGACGAGACTCGATGCGCGGCAAGCACACACTAAGCCGTTTGTGCTTACCGTTCCATGTGTCATGTGATTATTCGTAATTATTTGATTGCGTTCCACCAACTGGGAATCAGCAGTCAAGGTGTAGCCTCATTGTCTCTCACACGCGATAATTCTGTTACCTCCGTTGTCGTGCTGAATGCGGTCATCGAAGCTGAGGACCGTTAGTTTTTTATTTATTCGCGAAATAATTAATTATTTCGGCAATTACTGCGGAGCAAAGTTGCTGCTCAAAAAACGGTACAGGGATTGCGATAGATCGTCAATGTAGTTTTCGAGTTCGAGTAGTATTGAAAGGCGGCCCGCTTCCTCTTCGGATCCTTTGGTGAAGCTGTCGTCAATCTGTATCACATTTCATCTGTGCTCTCGCAGAATTTTAATTAATTAATATTTCTTTTCTCCACGTCGTTACGCAATCGTGCAACATTGCTTTGACCGGTCAGAATCCGTCGGAACGACATTTCTCGTTTTCACACCTCCTTCCTGAAACCAATTCCGCTATATTCGCACCGTTTGAGTCGTTTTCGCGCTTGATGCAACTGATTTATTAATTATTATTTTTCGTCCCGACAACGCCGAGCTTCGACGCAGTGAACGGCGTTACGAGGAGTGCAATCAGCCGTAGGGATTCTCCAAAGCCTCTTATCGCTCCATACGATGCTTTGCGCCCCTTGATTCAAGGAGCAGGATTTTGTCGGCCAAACAGTGCAACCACCATGTATTTGCCAACAGCCTGCCACAAGCACTGAGACCCATCTAGCTGCTTGGCCAGGGTCGACCCACACACGTCGACGCAGTCGATCTAGCTCGAGAGTAGACGAGTGCACACACATACACAACTTAATCATGATTGTCCATACCACGGTGTTCAAACCGAGATAAGAACTACGAAGCGAGCGTTGCTTCTCTGACTCTGGAACGCGATTTTGGCGGGAAAAGATTACGACTACGACGACTATGATTACCCAAGTATTCAAGATGTTGACCCTCGCACGGGGCTGTGTAACACGTGATCATAGATCGAAGAGTACAAGACGCGATGGTCGCCATCGTGTGGTCTGCAGCTCGGCACAAGGTGACAACCGGTTATCAGCAGACATGTGGGTGAGAGGCCATCAACACGCTACGCAGTCACGCCGCGTGCAACGTCAGCAGGCCATATGCGACGTTGTGGAAGTTCAGTCGGACCTAAAAAGCGAAGAAAACGCAGAATATACTACTGAAAACGAACTTCCGAGAGTATCAGACAGACTTTCAGAACTTCAAGCTTTCTACAAGGAGCACGGCCACTCCACGCCTCCTGCGGGAACTTCGTTATCAAACTGGGTGAAAAGATTACGAACGCAACGTCGACGTGGAAAACTCTCTGAAGACATGATACTCTCCTTGAATGCATTAGAGCTTGATTGGGAGCCGGCTGAAACCCGCATGCGTAAGAGGGTGGAAGAGTTACGAGCATTCAAGAAGAGGGAGGGCCACAGCCAAGTCCCGGTGGGATGTGCGCTAGAGCGTTGGATAAGACGTGTACGTACCTTGAAACGCAAGAATAAGTTGCCAGAGTATATCGTGCAAGAGTTGGACGAGTTGTCCATGGTTTGGGAGCCGAGGAAAACTCGAGATCAGCGCAGCGAAGAGATTTTTGACACTCGCTTGGAGGAACTTAAGGCACTGATTGCCAAGGATGGCAAGGTGAGAAAGACAAACCAGTATGATCCTGGAATGCGAGCTTGGTTGTATCATCAGCAGAGGAACTTTAGGGAAGGTAAACTTGAGAAGGATAAAATTTCTGCACTTCGAGATGTTGGAATCGTTCTCAAGATGACTCAGCGTGTATCATGGGACATGCGCTTGGTTGAACTCATCGAGTTTAAGCGAACACACGGCCACTGCAACGTACCCGCAACTTGGCGACATAACAAAGAGCTGGGCTCGTGGGTCGGGACACAGCGGAAGTATATGCGCATGGGCCGTTTATGTGAGGAGCGAGTCGCCGCATTGACCTCAATTGGATTCGAATGGGAACCTAAAAAGGCTGTGCGCGGCATGAGATCAAAGGCTTCCCCGTGGACAGTCTCTGGTGTCATGTCTGAAAAAGACCAGCCCGTCGTGCAAATAAGCTGGATTGGTGGAGAAGACCAGAAACCTCCTATTTCAGAATCGTTTTCATGGGGTCGGGCTTCTGAGAACTACGAAGAAAAGCAGCAGGTAGTATATGAAGAGCTCAAAACGTGGTGGAAGGAAGGTTTGCAAGAGCCGCAGAGCGTGCTTAGAAGCGTTCGCGGTATGCGATTAAATCATAGAGTCAAGGTGGCTCCCAATATTAATGTCAAGCCGGATATATTGCTTGAAATATCTTCTGATGTTGGAAGTGAATCACTCACATGGGGACTCATCGTTGAGGTGGACGAGTTCGGGCACAGAAGAGGCAGCAAAAGTTATGTAAACGAAGAATCTAGGATGAGCGATGTGCAGAGTGCACTTGATGTTCCGGTCAAGTTTGTTCGCTTCAATCCAGATCCGACCGAGGGAGATCCGCGCGAGTTAGACGAGCGCATCGGCGAGCTTCTGGATCACCTCAAACAAGCAGTCAGTCAGCCTCCCGTGAGAGACTTGGAGGTAGCATACCTCGCGTACGACTGATAAGAAAGCACTAGACATGTTGTAATTGACTACATATATGTATTATCGATGACTGAAGATCCTTGCGTTTGACTCGGACGTCGTCGCGCGCTTAAGATTGATGACTGGCGTGAGTGAAGTTGAGCTTTATTACATGCAGCAGCGAGTCAGTGATTAATAATACAGTTCCCCCTAGTCAAGGAACGCGGCAGCGACGAAGAGTGAGAGGATTCCGAACTCAGACACAATCGTTGAAGGTGATGAGATGCCCGCGAGCGGCACCAGATCGACGCGAAGCCAGCCCTGGACGGCGCCACCAACCACGGAACCGAGAACAAGGGCGCCAAACGCAATAGCCACCGCGCGACCCATCCTAACTCGCTTCTGGTTCATAAACCACACCGTCGCTCCGAGAGCGAGGGCGATTTCCAATCCAGGAGCAGAGTCAACCCCTTCCGGCAAACTGACACCCTGAACCAAAGTCACGAGCGCGAGTGCGCCGAAGAGCGCGCCGGCGCGCGTCAGCGTCTCGCTCGGAGGAGCAGAAAATTGCGGCCCAGCCGGTAAAGAAGCGCCCGCTTGTCGCGCCCACGACGGCAAGGCGGCTCTGATCTTATCCGCCGTCGGTACAACATCGGCATACTTCACCTTGTTATCCGCCGTTTCGCCCGTGGTTCGTCTCTTGAAGCTCTTCATGAGCAGAACGTCGTACGCGGCTTCCACCTCGGCTCTCTTCACGTCGTCGTCCTCATACTTTTCGAGCATCTCCTTGTGCGCCTTTACCAAAAGATCGCTCGAAACCTCCCCAGAGAGTCCCAACACCTTATTCGCCCGCTCTTGATCCATAACGAACGGGTTTTCCGCCCCGCTCGACGACGAGACGACGATCATCCTTTTCCCACCCGTCTTGCGCAATCGTCCGATGTTGCTGCGCCCCACCGTTCCTCTCAACGACGCGCGCGTCGTCGTCGTCGTCGTCGTCGTCGTCGTCCCCGCGATTATCATGCTTTGAGCGATCATCCCCTCGTTCGTGCGTGCGGTCCGTGCGTTCGTCCGCGTCGGTTTGTCCCGTTTTCGCACGCGCACCGACGGACGATCGGCGAGCGATTAAAATAATTAATCAAAACAATCAGTCGTCAAAATCTCATCCTCGTCCTCGTCCTCGTCGAGTCGAGTCGGGTCGGGTCGAGTCGAGTCGGGTCGGTAGTGCGCGACGAGGACGAGGACGCGCGGGATGGGAAATAAATGAACGAGTGACGGCGGCCGCGGACATGTTTGCACGCGGGGGCGCGCGAGGGAGGGGGAAGGCGCGAGCGGGAACGACGACGAGCGGGAGAGCCGAGACGGCGAGCGCGGTGGAGCGGTTGGTGCGAAGAGCCTGCGATGGGACGGCGCCGAGCGTGGATGAAGAAGCCGTGAAGACGCTGAAACGCACGGCTCGGGGGAGCGATGCGGCGCTGCGGTGCGCGCACGAAGCCATATTTAAGGCGATGCGAGGAAGGAGCGCCGCGCAGAGGATACACGCGGTGACGGTGGCGAATGAGTTTTTCAATCGGTCGGCGTCGTTTCGAGAGCTGACGCTCGACCGGTTGGAAGACTTTATGAAGTTTGCTGTCGGGACGGATGACGAGGTTTTGCTTCCGGATGAACCAAAGGGGGAGGCGCGGAGACTACGAAGGCACGCCGTAGAGACGCTCGCCGGGTGGGAAGGCAAATTTAAGACGTACCATCGGCAGCTTACGCTCGCGAAAAAGTTTGTACGAGAACGCCTCGGCGATGAAGCTCCCGAAGCGTTGGAAGACCAGGCTCGCCGAGAGAGAGAGCGACGAGAGGTGGAAAATCAACGCAAAATGAGAGAAAAATGGCTCGTGTCGCGGTCTAACATGAAACAAGACATGCTTGAGGAGATGATTGGAGCGGCAAAGGCGTGTGCAGGTTTGCTACGAGCCTTTATTTCGGCGAATGAAGAGCACATCGACAAAGATGAAGAGGAGTGGGAAGACGTGGCACGCGGGGCGGCTACTGAATCTGGAGAACCAGAAGTGAGAGCCGATGAGCTCAAGGTGGCGGATGTCACGTTACAGAGAACTCTCGATACCATTCCAGTCATAGAAGAGATGCAAGGTTACTACTCTGCTCTCAAACACAGCTACATTCCAAGCTTGTCAGAGGGGTTGAGCGTGCTCAGCACAATCCAACCGGCAGTCTTGGAGTATTCCGTCATGACGGATCAGGAGAGAATCGATTTCATAGGTGCATTTACAAAGTTGAAGGCTGATACAGAGTCTGTGGTTGGTGATATCGAGGGCTTGGCTGCTGAACTCCTCGGCGAGGACTGGAACATTCGCGTCCAGATTCCTCCTACAGACTCGACGTGCTCGAAGCGTACCCCGACTTCAGAGGGCGCCCATGACGCTCGTAAGCGATCCGAATGGAAGAAACAGGTGATGAAGTTTGTCCGCGCTGCCGAACAGAAGCGGCGTCACGGGGCATCTTTGGACTGGGAGGGTTCAAAGAAGAGGAAATCATACAACGATGAAGTACTCGCCGAGCTCGGTGAGGACATTTTCGTGCGTGAGCGCCGAATCCAGGACCAGGCATCTGAAGCTTTGGCTGTCAAATTGATGACAGAAGAGATAACACGCCACAATGAGACGCTGGCACGAGGAGCGACGCCTCAAGAGAGAATTGAAAACTCGATGAGAAGTACAAGAAAATGACAAAATGGCGCAAATGTTTTGTCCACTCACTTTTAGCACTAGAGGAACAGGTGCTCGGATGAATGATGATATTAATAACAACAGTGTACTAAGTAGTAGTCTAAACACTTGCGCTCGAGCTCATTTTAGTTTCGCTTGACCTTTTCACCGCCAAGTTTTTTCTTGCGTTGCACAAACATGTACGAGTACAGAGAATAAAAGAGAAATGGGTAGACGATGAGCAAGCCATTGAGGAAGAAGACGTAATCAAACGCAAAGTTGAGCGAGTTTGGCATTTTGATGGTGTACATCTTCTTCTTCGCTGCGATGGCGCGGACGTCGTACATGAGCTTCATCTCGGCGCCGGCGCCGAGAGGATAGAGCGGTATGAAGATGGTGTACCTCAGCCAGTTCAACCACTGGGGACACTTACCCAGAATTGACGTTGCGTACGATGGGTATCTCACGACTTCGGTGAGAGCCCAAGCGAGCACGAGCGCCGTTGCCGCCGTCGTTGACCACAGGCTCTTCGTCGCGTCGAGCACGCACAGTAACACGTGCGTTCGTCCGCACCACTGCATGAGCGCCGCCCCCAGAGGCGACGGCGTCAACCCGATCGCCGCGTGCACGACTTCAGCGAACGAACCAACCTGAAACATCACCACCGCATCTCTGGCAGCGCCGTACGCGCTCACCTTGCCTCCGCGTACCGCAGCGCTCGCGGCTCGCACGAGCGCTAACGCCCAACCGCAAAACTGTAAAGAGTTATAACCAACCAAGTATCCCCGTCGAATCCCCATGTTTGCGTGGCCCTTTCGTCCACGACGCGTCCTTTGGTTTTGTCGTCGCCTTTTCACCTTTCGCCTTTGCTTCGGTCTCTCGGTCGTCGACGCGCTTTGCAGTCGCTCTGACGCGCCCCGCGCGGGGTGGATTACTCGAAATCCAAACCGAAATTCGACCGACGTTTGTTACTATTTGCCCATATGTAAGGGTTTGGGCGTCCAACCTCGTGCCACCCCCGAAAGTTCCCGCGCGCCCGTTCGTTTCGTTCGCGAGCCGAGTCCCTTGCCATTTGGTGAATCATGACTCATTGTTGGGTGGATTGTCCATTTCTTGAGTAATCAATCGTTAATTCTTAGTGACACTCCTCGAAGACGACACTCGGCACCGGGTCGGCACAACGCGAAGCCCCAACTCGCGCCCGTTCCGATCGGCGGCGTCGATCGGGGGCGTCCGCGCGCGCGGTGACGCCGCGTGGATCGTCTTGGTCGATCGACGCGAGATGGAGACGGAGGACGTCGCTCGGTTGTTGGCTACTAATGCCGTTTCGTCGACGGAAGCGATTAGCGGTGCTGCCAGAACTGGAGACGGAGACGAGTCCTCCTCTTCGGCGTCGAGTGGGAAAAGAGGGGCTATCGAATCAGAATTAGGTGGGTGTTTGAGGTTTTGTCTCTCTGGGTTGAGATGCTCGTCGTGCGTGCGGGGGGTGGAGAGAGGAGTGAGCGCTTTGGCTGGTGTTCGGTGGACCGCGGCGTCACTCGATGGAGCGGCGCGAGTAGCGTTTGAGCCCGGAGTGAACCCGGAAGCGCTCGCCCGCGCGATCGAAGAGGAGGTTCAAGGGCGTGGTTTTGAGTGCCGTCTCGTAAGTGTGGAAAAGGATGGCGTAAAGGAAGAAGAGTCGACTCGGAAGACGGTGAAGATCTCGGTTGATGGGATGCGTTGCGGCGGTTGCGTGTCGGGCTTGGAGCGAGCTCTCGGTTCAACTAAAGGAATATATTCAGCCTCGGTGAGTCTGATTCCGAGAGGGCTCGGGGTTGTTGAGTACGAATCAACGCTCACTGGTGTACGAGATATCATAGATGTAGTCACAGGCTTGGGTTACACGGCGTCTGTGTGTCGTGAAACTGAAAGCGACTCGCATGCGTGCCTGACAGAAGAGTCAAAGTATCGAGAAGACTTGGAGACGAGCGCCAAGTTTACGCTACCCGTCTTGCTGATCAATCTTATCATGGTGAGGATTTGGAATCCATCGCTGTTCCGCGGGATCAGTCTTTGGATCCTGGTAAAGTGGGCGCTGGCTTCAAAGGTTCACTTTGGGGTGGGCATGCGATTTCACGATGGAGCGCTCAAGTCAGTTCGGCGAGGAACGAGTAACATGGACGTATTGATTAGCCTGGGAACGAACGTGGCGTATGGAGTGAGTGTATTGAGTATTTTGTATTCATTATTGTTCGGCTCGATGTTTGCGAGGGACTACTTTGACACGAGCACGCTCCTGACGACGTTCATACTGATTGGCAAGTATCTTGAAACTTCGGCTCGGGGCAAGACGAGTGAGTCGATCAAAAAGTTACTTGAGCTCACTCCGCGCAAGGCGATTTTGATGACCCCAATACCCACTGCTGTAGATGTCGATTACACCGAAAGAGAGATCGAGACAGAGCTTATTCACGTCGGCGACGCATTGAAAGTACTACCAGGGGCACGCGTCCCAGCTGACGGCACAGTGATACGAGGAGAGGCTTATGTCGACGAGTCGATGGTGACTGGAGAAACCATGCCGGTCTCAAGGAGTCTTGGTCAAAATGTGGTGGGTGGGACCATTAATGAGGGCAACTCCTTCGTTATGAGAGCTGAAAAACTTGGCGCTGACTCGGCGCTCCACCGGATTGTACAACTTGTGGAAGATGCGCAATTGTCTAAGGCGCCCATCCAAGCCTTTGCGGATCGTGTATCGAACGTTTTCGTTCCGTTCGTCGTTGCTGTTGCTGGGCTGACATTTTTTGCATGGCTCATAGCGGGATGGGCTGGTTCAATTCCATCGCAGTGGATTCCAGAGGGTGAGAACAAAGCTCTCTTTGCGATGATGTTTGGCATCGCGGTGCTCGTCACAGCATGTCCATGTGCACTCGGTCTGGCGACTCCGACTGCCATCATGGTGGGAACAAGCGTTGCCGCAAAGAACGGCATTCTTATCAAAGGCGCTGACGCTCTCGAGCGTGCCGGGAACATCGACGTCGTTGTCTTCGACAAAACAGGGACTTTGACGACAGGGATGCCGACTGTCGTGGCTTTTGTATCCAGAGAACAGGCAAGCTTCGAGCGACTGATTAGTTTAGTCGTTCGAGTGGAGAAGGAAAGCGAGCATCCAATCGCAAAAGCTGTGCGGGACTATGCTCGAAGGAAAAGCCCAGCAGAGATGCCATCGGACGCGGTGTCCGAAGTCACAGTATTGGCAGGACAGGGAGTGGAATGCATCTATGAGGGAACACCCGTTGTCCTGGGAAACCAGAGTCTGATGGAGAGCAATGGGCTTCGTAACGCGCATGAATCGATAAAAAAGTTTGCTGATGATCATAGTAATCAGGGACACACCGTCGTGTACGTCGGAATAGGGGCCTCGATCGAAGGAGCCTTTGCCGTCTCCGATGAACTGAAGTCTGATGCTCGCGAAGCGATAAGCGAGTTGAAAGCAAGAGGTATTGAAAGCGTCATGATCACTGGGGATAATTGGAAGACTGCTCGGGCTATCGCAAACACATGCGGAATCGAAACAGTCTACGCTGAGGCCTCTCCTCAAGAAAAGGCGGATAGAGTCAAAGAAATACAGGCTCGGTGCTCGCCGCGATCAAAAAATACTTTCATACCGATGGTGGTGGCTATGGTTGGTGATGGAATAAACGACGCACCATCTTTGGCCTCATCGGACGTAGCGATGGCTATCGGCGCTGGGACAGATATTGCTATAGAAGCAGCTGATTTCGTGTTGATGCACGCGAACTTACACGCAGTCGTAAATGCGATAGACATCTCAAGAAAGACCTTTCGGCAGATTCGACACAACTACGTCTGGGCCCTCGGTTACAATGTGATCGCTTTACCCCTAGCTGCTGGGGTGTTTTACCCGCACATTCGCGTCCCCCCATGGCTCGCTAGTATGCTAATGGCTTTCAGTAGCATATCAGTTGTCCTCGCAAGCCTTTCATTGAAGAAGACGTGCGCCGTCCAGCACCAGAGATTGCACGCCATCAAAATCGTAACGCACCACGCATACACGAGTAGCGCATAGATACAAGTTGAGCACATAGTTTTAGAATGCATTACCATAGGTACACATAAAATATGAAATCATGAAATAATACAAGTTCTACGCTTCGCTAAACACGATGCACATTAGGTTCATTTGGGCTGTTTTCTGGCTTTGGTCCGCATGCGTTGCTTTTTTGTCCTCTTCGGTGTTTTTATATCAAACAGACCTCCTGGAGGGGTGATCTCCATCAATCCATTCAAGGCGTCCACGAGAGGCACGATATCTTTCACAAAAGGCACGTACACGTAATATTCGACCTCGTCACCGTCTTCATCTAGTTCGGTGAATCCCACTTTGAGCAAGTCCTGCGTACCAGCTCCTCTGACGACATCCTCGACAACGCCCACTTCATTTCCAGTCGTCTGATCGATCACCCGCAAACCTTCCAGTTCCTGGGCGTAGAACTCATCGCCTCCATCGGGTCGGGAGTCCTCGTCTTCCTCTCTGAGCGGTTTTCTATCGCTCGGAAGTATGTACAAACGCTTCCCGATCAGTTCCTCGGCGGCATTTCTGTTGTCGCAACCCGCGAGCTTGACGATGACGTCGTTGCGTCCTTTGCTCGTCACCCAGCGTCCATTTCGCACTTTCACCTCCCGAACGTCACCCGCAGGTGCGTCATACCCCGTCTTCGTCTTTGGTTGAACCTCCAGCTCTACTCGAAGCGTCGCTCCCGTCGTCATGAACCTCTCCTGGATAAAGTCTGTCAGTGGCAGCACTCTGACCTCTCCCCGGAGGCTGTGCGCGCCGACGATGGCGCCCACCTGTACGAGCTCTTCCTCTCCAGCCCCCGCCGACGAGACATCCTCACCCGCGCTCCTCTGCGCGCGCTCGCCCCTCGATCGCATCTGCGCCGGCGCGACGCGCGTCTTTCGAGCGCTCCGCGCCGCCGCGTTCGAGCACCCGACGACGCCCGCTGTTGTGGTTCTCATCGTCGACGCGAGCATGATTGACGCAGACGAGGCGAGAACGAGAGATGGATGAGATTTAACTCTTCGAAAATTCAACCGGTTCGGCGCGTCACGCAGCGGAGCGTCGAAAAGTGGCGTGCGATAGCGAAAAAGCGCACGCACGCACGAATCACGCCGCCGCATTGTGAGCCTCGAGGGAGGTTGGTTGCTCCGGCAAAGATGGGGAAACGAGACGACGAGGAGGAGTTCGTCGTCCTCGGTGCGAGGAAAGGAACGTCCGGGACTAAAGGTGAGGTGGAGAAGCGGCGGAGAGACGCTAAACGTAAGGAGGAGGCCCAGGCGAGGACGAAGACAAAGCTGAGCTCATCGCAACGCAGAAAACTGAAAAAGTTGGCCGAGGAGGAACAAAAGCGAAGCGAGCGAGCGCGGGTCATCGCTCAGTTGGAGGCGAATAAAGCGAACGATGAAACGCTATCGCTTATGCGGTCGACTTCGGAGATGGGGAAGAAGGAAACGGCCAAGGAAAGGATGAGGCGCGCACTCAAGGCGGAACGCGCGGGAGTCGAGTTGGACGAGTTGGCGGATTCAAGACTCGTGAAGCGGACCAAACACGAAGTTGAGGAGGAGTACGCGAGCGAAGAAAGTGAAGAAGAGATTGCTGAGCCACGCTTTAGCGCTGCAACGACTAGCACTCGTTCAGAGGAACCAATAGAC
>Ga0181575_10003456_pt1 | contig 11136 bp, 11 predicted proteins | sample 101ome_23_FD_145599 | JGI IMG/M metagenome (GOLD analysis project Ga0181575, IMG submission 145599) | Coastal salt marsh microbial communities from the Groves Creek Marsh, Skidaway Island, Georgia - 101411CT metaG (spades assembly) | ecosystem: Environmental > Aquatic > Marine > Intertidal zone... | reverse complement strand
ATCAATAGATTGTGCTAGCTGTTTAAGAGATTTGTCTGCAAAATTTTTTCTAGGTTGATTAGGATTGGGTTTAATTTTGCTTAAAAGAATACTGCTTTGATTAAAATCTTCTAGATTATTTTTTGAAGGAGTTAAAAGAGCTCCTAAACCTTGACCGAGCTGTTTATTTTTTTTCATTAATTATCTCCAATGCTAAGTCCATATAATCTTTTGCACCAGAACAATTTACATCGTACATAATTGCAGGTTTTCCATCATCTGGTGCTTCAGCTAATCTTACATTTCGACTAATTTTAGTTTTAAATAATTTATTTTTAAAATTTGTTTTTAACAAACTCTCAACTTTTTTAGAAAGTCTCAATCTCTTTGTATGCATTGTAATTAGCAATCCAAGAATATTTAGCTTATCATTTATATTCTCTTTAACAATTTTAATTGTTTCCTGAAGACTTCTTAAGCCTTCAAGTGCAAAAAATTCGCTTTGAATTGGAATTAAAACATCTGTTGAAGCAGTTAAGGCATTCAATGTTAAAAGACCTAAAGAAGGAGGACAGTCTATCAGGATATAGTCATAATTTTTTTTTACCTTATTTATCAACTTCAATAACTGCTTTTCTCTATTTGGCAATGTAACCAGCTCTACTTCACAACCAACTAAATTTGTGTCTGATTTTATAAAATCCATATATTCAATAGATGTATTAGAAATAGTATCTACTATCTTCTCATTTCCAATAATTGCATCATAAATTGAAAATTCATTATTAATATCAAAATCATTTAATCCTGTTGTTGCATTGGCTTGAGGGTCAAAATCAATTAACAAAGTTTTCTTTTCTAAAATACCTAAGCTAGCAGCTAAATTAATTGCAGTAGTAGTTTTTCCTACTCCCCCTTTTTGATTTATTATGGAAATAATTTTTTTCATATGATTGAAAAATTTAATCGGTAAATAAGGGTAATACAAAGTTTTTAAAAAATCATTTTATCTAACTTAACTTTAAACGTGAAAGAAACAATATTAATTACTGGACACAATGGTGAATTGGGAAGCAAAACACTTAAAAAATTAGTAAGCAAAGGTAAATCTGTTATTGCTTTAGATATAAACGATCCAAAAGAAAAAATTCATTCAGTTAACTACATCAAAGATACAATAACTAATAAAAAACTGATGGATTCAATATTTAATGATTATCATATTAGTGAAGTTTATCACTTTGCTGCACTTTTAAGCCAAACAGCTTCTCAAAACCCTGAATTAGCATTTGAAATAAACGAAAAAGCATCAAAAAACTTAATTGATCTTTCGTACACTTTTGGAATAAAAAATAATTGTATTACAAGATTTTTTTTTCCTAGTTCAATTGCTGTGTATGGTCCAAGAAAAATTGAAAATGCTTCAGAACAAGATATTATAAAACCAACAACAATTTATGGAAATAATAAACTCATTATTGAGCAATATGGGAGTAGATTTCATGAAAAAAGTTTATCTAAAAATGTTGGATTAGATTTTAGATCAATTAGGTTTCCAGGAGTAATTAGTTATGACACTGTTCCATCTGGAGGAACTACAGATTATGCCCCACAAATGATAAATTGTGCAAAAAACAGTGGAAAATTTGAATGCAAATTATCAGCAACCACAGTACTACCATTTATAGGAATAGATAAAACAATTTCAACTATCATTGATATAATGGGTTTGGAAGCAATTGAATCTAAATTGAGAGCATTTAATGTTCAAGATGCTAGTTTTTCTGTTAAAGAACTAAGTTATTTCCTATTACAAAAATTTCCCTCTTTTCAAATTACATATAATGAAGATAAAAATTTTCAATCAGTTGCAGATACATGGCCCTCAAGTTTAAATTGTGATAAAGCAAATAAATTTTGGAATTTTTCTACAGAGCAAAACCATAAAGTGTTTTTGGAAAAGATAATTAATAAGTAACTATGAAAAAAATCGATCAAATATTACAATCCCAATTAAATGACATCAAAGAGCAGGGTACTTTTAAAGAAGAAAGGGTCATTGAAACTGCTCAAGAATCAGAAATAAATGTAAATGGCAAAAAAGTACTAAACTTTTGTGCAAATAATTATTTAGGTCTTGCAAACAATAGTGAAATTAGAGCAGCAGCTATGCAAGCTATTCAAGAATGGGGTTTTGGGTTAGGTTCAGTCAGATTCATATGTGGCACTCAAACAATACATAAAAAATTAGAGCAATCAGTTAGTAATTTTTTAAACAAGGATGATACAATCTTATATTCTTCCTGTTTTGATGCAAATGGCGGTTTGTTTGAAACAATCTTAGGTGAAGAAGACGCTGTTTTTTCAGATGAGTTAAATCATGCTTCAATTATTGATGGTATCAGATTATGTAAAGCTCAAAAGTATAGATATAAAAATTGTGATATGAATGATTTACAAGAAAAATTAAGTAATTCAAATGCAAGGGTTAAGCTGATTGTTACGGATGGAGTTTTTAGCATGGATGGAACAATTGCACCTGTAGACTTAATTGTTCAATTAGCAAAAAAATATAATGCATTAGTTATGGTAGATGATTGTCATGCTACTGGCTTTATTGGTGCAAACGGAAAAGGAAGTGGAGAACATTGTGGAGTTTTAGATGAAGTTGATATTATTTCTTCAACATTTGGTAAGGCTCTTGGAGGAGCATCAGGAGGATTTATCTCTGCATCGAAAAATATTGTAGATACACTTAGACAAAAATCTAGACCTTACCTTTTTTCAAATAGCTTAGCACCAGCATTGGTAGTAGCATGCTTAAAAGCGCTAGAAATAATCAATGACAACAAAAATCTTATCACCAAGCTACATGATAATACATTATACTTTAGAGAACAAATCACTGAAATTGGCTATGAAGTAAAAGGAGATTCACATCCGATTGTTCCGATAATGATTTATGATGCTAAACAAGCAGTTGCTTTGTCTGAAATGTTGTTAGAAAAAAATATTTACGTAATTCCATTTTCATTTCCGGTCGTTCCAAAAAATCAAGCAAGAATAAGGGTCCAATTATCTTCTTCTCATACTAGGGATCAATTAATACATTCTATTAGTGCTTTTAAGGAATGCGGTAAAGCTCTAAATATTATTTAAAAAAATAGTGAAAAAATATCTTAATGTGTTAAATTCTCTCACTTATGGATAGTTCAATAAGAAATAGATTATTAACAATATTGTTTGTTTTTGGATTAGGAATTTATGCTCTTCTTCCATCTCTTAGATATTCTTTGATGGATGAAGATAAAAAATCTAATCTTTCCGATGATCAAATAGATTATTTTGAGTCAAGAAGTATCAAGCAAGGATTAGACTTAAAGGGTGGAATTTATATTGTCCTTGAAGTTGATTTACCTCAATTGATTGATAACTTAGCTAAAAACAAGGACAATAATTTTAATGAGTTTTTAATTGAGTTAAAAAGTGAATACAATAACTCTTCCAGTGATTTCTTTACTGTCTTTGAAAACCTTGCAGATGAAAAGGAATTAAAACTTCCAAGATATTTTATTAATTACGGAAAAACCAAAGACCAAATAGTTTCCCAACTATCTTTACAATCTGAAGATTCAATTAAAAGAGTTATTGAAATTATTCAAAATCGTGTGGACCAATTTGGTGTGGCTGAACCAACGATTCAAAAACAAGGAAATAATAGAGTTATTGTAGAATTAGCAGGAATTGAAGATTCAGAAAGAGCTAGAGATCTTCTTCAAAGTACAGCATTATTAGAATTGATGATTGTTAAAAATGTTGAAAGTACAAATGCAATCATTAGACAAATTGATAGCATTATGACAGCTTCTGATGTTAATGATGATGAACAAAACGATCAAATTAATGAATTATTTGATTCAAGCTCATCATCTGAACTAGGATTTTCTTCATTGCTGATATCGGTTGGAGGAAACCTGGCAATTGCTTCACAAGACTTGAGTACTCTTCAAGATATTTTATCTAAAGAAGATGTTAAACAAATTTTAGATGTAACCAATAGTACTATTTTAACGAGTGACTCTTCAATTAAGCTTGTAAATGAAATTGGTGAAGAAGAAGAATTTTATACACTATTCCACTTATTTAATAATGCTGAGCTTACTGGAGGAGTAATTGAAGATGCTCAAATGAGATTAAGTCAAGCAGGAGTAACTGCTGGACAAGCTGTTGTTGAAGTTGAAATGAATAGTGAAGGTTCAAGAGAATGGGCTAGAATTACAGGTGCTAATATAAACAACAGAATTGCTATTGTACTTGATAAGAAAGTGCATATGGCTCCTGTTATAAGAAGTCAAATTTTTGGCGGAGGAACTGTTATTGAAGGATTAGATTCAATTGAAGAAGCTGAAGACATAGCTATTGTTTTAAGAGCGGGTGCTTTACCTGTTCCTGTTACAATTGCTGAAGAAAGAACTGTTGGAGCATCTTTAGGAGCAGATTCAATTAGTAAAGGTACACTATCAATGGCAATTGGTTTGCTACTAGTGGTATGCTTCATTGTATTCTACTACAGGATGTCAGGTTTAATTGCAAGCTTCTCTGTTATGTGGACTCTAATTTTATTGTTAGGTGTCTTAGCCCTTCTAGAAGCAACGTTAACTCTTCCTGGAATCGCAGGACTTATATTAACAGTTGGTATGTCAGTTGATGCTAATGTTATTATTTTTGAAAGAATTAAAGAAGAATTGCGTAATGGGAAATCAGTTAGATCCGCTATTGATTCAGGTTATGAAAGAGCTATTAGAACAATTGTAGATGCGAATTTAACCACTGGTATTGCAGCAGCAGTGCTCTATCAATATGGTAGTGGTCCAATAAAAGGTTTTGCAACTGTGCTCTTCTGGGGAATTATTGTAAGTATGTTTACTGCTATTATTGTAACAAGATTTGTGTTTGATTTTGTAACAACGAGAAAAAATATAGGAAGACTGAGTATTTAATTATGAAATTCATGGAAAACACTAAAATCAATTTTATGAAGTTCAAATCATTTGGATTTGGTCTTTCGTCCGTCTTAGCATTTGGATCAATTATACTTCTCCTTATGGGCGTGAATCTTGGCATTGACTTTAAAGGTGGAACAGCAATTGGGGTTAGTTTTTCTGAGGATGTATCCATACAAGAAGTAAGGGGATCTCTTAAATCAGTATCTTTGAATGATAGCGTAGTAGATTTAAGTGGAGAAGAAATTAAATATTTTGGAAGTCAAAGCGATGTTATGATTAAAATAAAGTCTCTTGATAATGAACCTGAAAACTTTGGTCAAATAGTTATTAACCATTTGTATGATTCTATGTCAGCTAAAGCGCCCGAGAACAAAAATGATTTCATTCTTTCACTAGGTTCAGTAAGTCCAAAAGTAGGTTCTGAATTAAGTGGAAAAGCTTTTTGGTCTGTAGTATCTGCTTTAGTCTTAATTCTATTCTATATATCTGTAAGGTTTGAGTTTAGATTTGCTTTAGGGGCTATTTTAGCTCTTGTTCATGATGTTATTATTACATTGGGAATTTTTTCTCTAACTGGTTTTGAAATTACACTAAGTACGGTTGCTGCTTTTTTAACTATTGTTGGATACTCCTTAAATGATACAATTGTTATTTTGGATAGAATTAGAGAAAATATGAAATCCTCTGGTACCGTAATGTTTGAATCAACTATTAATAAAAGCATTAATCAGTCCCTAAGCAGAACTTTAATTACTTCTTTAACAACACTTTTTGTTATTATTGTTTTGCTCGTTTATGGGGGTGAAGTAATTAGACCATTCTCTTTTACTATGTTAGTTGGTGTCATTGTGGGTACTTATTCTAGTATTTATATTGCTAGTGCATTGCTCGCAACTATCTACCAATCTTCTAACAAATAATGAATAATAAGATTTTATTTCCATTCATTGCGCTATGCATAATTTGGGGTTCTACATGGTATTTCATTAAAATTTCTTTAAATGCTGGAGTTCCACCTTTTTATGGAGTGGGACTTAGATTTCTTTTTTCTGGAATTATTTTTTACTTATATATTTATTTCAAAAAGCTATCTATACCATTTACCCCGCGAGCAATAAAATTATATCTCTCGTTTGGACTATTAAACTTCAGTCTATCTTATGGAATGACTTATTGGGCTACTCAATATATTTTTTCTAGCATCTCATCGATTCTATGGGGTCTATTTCCACTCTTTACAAGCTTAATGGCTCATTTTATGATTAAAGATGATCCTAATGAAAGATTGAATAAAAATAAAATTGCAGCTCTATTTACTGGTCTAACAGGAGTCATCATCATGAGTGCTAATCAAGAAATTGATTTAGCCTCTCAATCGTTTTTGGCAATTCTTGTTTTAATTGCGGTAATTATTATAGCGGCATATCCAAGCGTTCTTTATAAAAAATACAATGACGAAGTTGGTCCATATCAAATGAATGCTGTTTGTCAGGTATTAACAGGCTTTGTAATGCTTTCTATGTCGTTTCTAGCAAAAGAAGATACTTCGGCTATACTATGGACAAACGAGCTTATACTTTCCACATTATATCTTATAATTTTTGGAGGATTTATTTCCTGGGGGATTTATTTCTGGCTATATCAATATTTCAACGTAACACAAGTTACTTATGTTGCTATCTTCCCTCCAATAGTTGCCATACTACTTGGCTGGATATTTTTAGGAGAAATACTTTCAACAAAAGAAATTATTGGAACCTTATTTATCCTTGGAAGTTCTATACTTATATATAGGAAATAGAAACTATTTTTTTATAAATTAAATTATGATAGAAAAATTTAAATCAAACTTACTTGCTGGTATTGCAACTATAATACCTCTTGCTTTAACTGTATACGTAATCCAAGTTATTATAACATTCACGATATGGATAGGAGGTACAGTAGCTGAGCCATTAGAAAGATTTGTAAATGTCACTTTTCCTGGCTTTGGTATTATTAGCTCTATCGTTGGTTTGCTTATAGTATTTTTTGCTCTCATTATCTTTGGAGCTCTAGCTAGAAATGTAATAGGTAAAAGAGTTGTAGACTGGCTTGAAAGTATTTTCAAAAAAATTCCTTTAATTGACTCAATATATGGTACTACAAAACAAATTATTGAAACCTTTTCAGGATCACAAACTGACTCTTTTCAAAAAGTAGTTTATATAGAATACCCAAGAAAAGGGATGTGGACTTTAGGTTTTGTAACCGGTGAATCTGTTAATCAAAATAACGAAGAATTTTATCATTTATTTGTTCCTACAACACCAAATCCAACTTCAGGTTATTTTGTAATTATTGCTAAAGAAGATACAACTGCAGCAGATGTTGATGTAGAAGAAGGCTTTAGAATGATAGTTTCTAGCGGTATTGTAGGAAGCCATAAAAATAATATCATTAAATAAAAAAGGAGCATCGAAATGCTCCTTTTTTCAATTAAAACTAATAAGATAAAAGTTTATTAACCTCTACCTCTAGCCATAGGTGCGCGAGATACATCACCGTCTTTATCGATGAAGTATAGGTAACCACTTTCACGTGTTACACCTGCGTCAGCAACTTTTTCAGCATTACCGCCACCAGATCCGCCTCTTGACATACCTGAGCGCCATACGTTACCATCTTTACCTAAATAGTATAGATAGCCTTTTTCTTTACTAACACCACATGTTTTTATTTTTTCAGCCATTTTATTCTCCTTAAAAAGTTTAGTGAATAAGCTTATTTCAATATTCTACTACTAAACTCGATTTTTTGCAAGAAATTTCTCGTCGGAGTCCCCTCGGAAGAATTTTACAAAAAAGCTTTAAAATTTTTATTAATTAGTTAAATTTGGCCCATGCCCCGGTAGCTCAGCTGGATAGAGCAACGGATTTCTAATCCGTAGGTCACAGGTTCGAATCCTGTCCGGGGTACGACGACAAAATCCTCTTTTTACTCTTTTAAAAACTCTATTTTTGACCTACTACAAAACTACTACAAAAATTCACTGATCTTCGGTCAACAGTTAGAAAATCCGTTGTATAGATTAGTATTTATTTTGGATAATAATTGTTCTAAATTTGATTCATGAGAAAAATTAAAATAGTTATTGATTATGAAATACAATATGCAAACGGTTTTATTCCAGAAGAAGAATTACAGCTAGCTTATTTTAATCCTATATCAGAAAAATATGAGCACAGCGGAGTTATTTTTGAAGTAGAACCATTAACGGATGAAAAAAATTTTGACCTAGATGAATCAGATGGAACATATTCGAATCATGAACACAGAACTTCAAGCTGGGCAGTAAAATACGATGACAAATTAATCCTAGATTGGGATGACGAAGACTTCCAACTTTTTCAATTTAATAATGGTAGATATGATGATTGCGATTATGATATTCTTATAGATTTTGACACAGATGTTATTGGAAAAATTGAAACCATGTCTTACGAAATCAAAGATTTGTAGAAAAACTTCATAAAATATATTGAACATTCAAAATGGTCTGCAGTAATGGTTGCATAATTATGTAAGAATCGTCTCAAATGGTCATTGTATTCTACAATATTCTTTCAATTTTCTTGTCAATAAATCAACGATTTTCTAATCCGTAGGTCACAGGTTCAAATCCTGTCCGGGGTACGACGACAAACTCCCCCTTGTACTCTTTTAAAAACTCTATTTTTGACCTACTACAAAACTACTACAAAAATTCGCTGATCTTTGGTCAACAGTTAGAAAATCTGTTGTACAGATTAGTATTAATATTATAGGTAAATTAAACTATATTTAATTCATGAGAAAAATTTTAATTATAATCCCTTTCTTTTTATGGACATGTGGTGGAGGTGGAGGTGGATCTGATGATCTAACTGATACAGGATCATCTAATATAATAAGTCAAACTCATTCAATTGAAATATATGATAGTGCTACTTTTGATATAATTGCATCCTCAACTGATGGAAATACATTATCATTTTCAATATCATCTCAGCCTACTTATGGTCAAGCTTCTATTTTAGGTAATACAGTTACCTATACACCTCAAGGCAATTATTCTGGAAATGATATAATGCAGATTACTGCTTCATCAAGCACAGGATCAACAATAATTAATATACAACTTGATATTTTTAACAACCCTTACAAAGACTATAGATTATCCAATGTTCAGAAAAAAACTGTAGATTTTCCATTCCTTAATGGAACATATGCAGACTATACCTGTATCTGGGATGGTGTTGAAAGACAATTTTCAGTATTTGTTCCTAATGTTGTAAATCCATATAACACTAATTATATGCCAGTATACTTTTATTACCATGGAACTCATGGACAATCATTACCTAGTAACTACAGAGATAGACTTGAAAGATTACAGAAATATGGGGGAAATAATTTTGTTTATGTTAGACCTCAAGGACTGCCAGGAACTGAAGAGGAGGGCAATGAAAATGAAATACTCAATCTAAGGGGTTTTAATTATTTATTTCCTGGGTGGAGAGAAAATAATGATGATATTGGTTTTACAAATGCGTTAATAAATTACATTCATGACAATTTTCCTATTTCACATAGAAAAATTTATATTGGAGGATATTCCACAGGTGGCTCTTTTGTTCCTGTAATGGGAAGTGAAAATGAATTAATAGATGGAGTAATTCAAGGAGCTGGTATGATGCATACTTATTATACCTACTCTTATGAACAGCCAATAAAATATAAAGTCTGGAAAGGTACAAATGATGATTATCATCCATATGGTTACGACGAAGACTACCCTTATTTTTGGGGAATCAATGAAGCATTAACAATGTTTGCTCAACCAAAAAGTTGCCCTGATCCAATATACAGTAACTTGGAAGATACTAATGGAGATGGGCATATTTCAGAAAAATTTCAAATTGAATGTATTGATGGATCTGTTTTACAAGGATATAAACTGACTGAGTGGGGTCATACAGAAGCTTGGGGTACAGATTACATACATATTTCCGCATTTAGCGATGTAAGTATTTTTGAGATGTTTGGAGAATTAATTAATTCTAATTGATTTAAAATCTCATTTAAAAATTCTAAAAAATTTCTACCAAATATCGAAATAATCTATAATTTTTAATTTATTTCTGGTAGTTCAAACGCAACAACTCTAGCATCATTATCTACTGCATATAGAAACCATTTACCATGCATATATGCTGTAGCAATGCCATCAGTGTAGGAAACATTATCTAAGTACATAGTATTAATATATTCTAACGTTTTACGATTATATAAGTGAAAACGATTATCTGTTTTGCTTTGCTCAGTACAAATCCAATATCCATTATTATCTTTATTAATTACTAGCGCAATACCTTCAGGGTCGTTTCCTCTATCAAAATTACCTAAATCTTCTCTAATAACTTCACCAGTCATTAAATCCAGTGCCATAACTTTGTGGTGCTCTTTCATTTCTTCTGCTACTAACAAAGTTTGATAATGTTTATCAGCTTGAATACTTTCTACTTGATAAAGCGTAGGGCTTCCTAGCACTGTAGCTGGACCAACTGAAAATTCTTCATTCTCAATGTTAAAATCCCAACTAAGAATTCGATCTTCTCTTGGATTATTGTATTCATAGCTATCTGTAACTAAAACTTTATAAGAGTTGTTCTCTTGCTTATAAAATGTAATTCCATAAGGGCTGCGTAACTCGTCATTTCCAAAAGTACCTAAAAAGTCCATCGATGAATTAAATACAGCAACCTGCTTATTATCTCTTTCTGTAACTAAAACAAACTGATCATTAATAGTTGTAATACCGTTTGGGTATGCATTTTCTCTCTTAATGGATTTTTTAAACTTACCATTCATCGCACCATATACATGTAGTTCATTTTTATCTTTGACCGTAACTACAATAACGTGCTTTCTCATCAAGAATCCAATACTATCCATACCTGCATCTGCTAAGGACTCTGTTACAAACATAGGATTTTTTAAAATGATTACATTCTGTTTAGAATTACATCCAATAATTAGTAGGAATAAAAGCGATAGGAAAAATTTGAAAAACTTCATGCTCTATTCTACAATTTCTAGTAATTCAATCTCAAAAATCAAAGTCGATGAA
>Ga0181575_10003447_pt1 | contig 11160 bp, 2 predicted proteins | sample 101ome_23_FD_145599 | JGI IMG/M metagenome (GOLD analysis project Ga0181575, IMG submission 145599) | Coastal salt marsh microbial communities from the Groves Creek Marsh, Skidaway Island, Georgia - 101411CT metaG (spades assembly) | ecosystem: Environmental > Aquatic > Marine > Intertidal zone... | reverse complement strand
CTTTTACGTCCTGCTTCATACTCATATCCTTCTCCACCAAAAGCTTGTCTAGCTCCTTCTTTAATATCAAATTCTTGGAATAAAGGTTTTGTACTAGGTGCTATCATAGGAGAAGTAAACCTGCTAGAGCTAGGTTGCTGACTTCCTAATTTAGACATTATAGCTGTTGGATTTTGTGTAATATCCTTATAGTAATCTTCTTTACTTAGTCCTCTTAATTCCCAAGCAGTAGGAGCTTTCTTAGCTTCATCTTCAGGTAAGGAAGTTAAAGGATCTAGTTTATTTTCTTCTGCCATGTTTACCTCTTTATATTATAGTAGTTTACATTAGGGTCAACTTCAAGATCAGTATTAAATTGTGTAGGAGCAGTACCATATTTTCTATCCATAGTTCTTAGTAATATAGGTAAATCTGCTCCAATTAATTGTTCAGTTCCTATTACACCCCCATTTTCATTTGTTATTTGAGCAGTAGTAACTCCGTTTTCAAATTTATAATTTATTTTTAATCCTGTGAATACATCGCCATTTACTGTTGGAAAATATCCTGTGCCTACTGGTACTTCAACTCCTTTATTGTTTAATATACCTAGAGCTAGTTTTTCATAGTATCTTCCCATATCATTACTATTTATTAACTCTGCTTGTGATATACTATTTGTAAGCGTTGCTATATTTGGAATATTTTGAATATCTCTTGATTGCATTAAGCTTCTTAAAGTTGCTTTATCTTGTTCTATATACTGGGATAAATCTCCTATATTTAAATTAGAAGCTCTTACTATATACTCTTGTCTTGCATCGTTTTTTCTAAAGCTTTCTATTTTACGCTTATTATCTTTTATTAATTGATTCTTTTTGTCTGAATCATATTCTCCACTATATGTTTCAGTAACTTGTCCAGAGTTAATTAATATGTCTAAGATGTTTCCGTCAGTTAGATTTTCAGGATAAGTAAAACTTACTATAGGACTATTAGTACCATCTTCTTTACCATACCATAAATAAGGTTTCATAAAACTAAGATTAGGAACTTTTTCTTCAGTAGTACTCCATCCTTCTTCAGTAGGAGTTACAAAGGTTACTCCAGAAGCTTTAAAGTCTTGATTACTATAAGCTATTCCAGAAGCTTTTTGTACTTGTTCTGCTACTCTACTAGGAATGTTTCCATATTTTTTATCAGTTTGTTTATCACCAATAGCAAATCCTAATCTTTCTGAAGAGCCTACATACTGTAATCTAGTATTATAATTGTCTTTAAAATTAGTTATTACATTTTCATATATTCTAGCAAAGTCATTTTTTTGTCCACCATAATTTAAATAATTTCTCATGGCTTCTTTATTTATAGTAATTTTTTTACCTCCATATCTTTCTGCTTGTTTAGCTCTTATTGCTTCTAACTCTGCTGCATCTGCTTGTTCTTGAGCAACATCTATTCCTGCAAGGTATCTAGTAAAATCTGGAGCTTTAGGTACTACACTAAAAGCATCCGTATTAAAAGCAATGACTTTTGGACCACCGTCAAAAGTTATTGTACTTTCATCTTCTACTACTCCTTCTTCATAAGAATCTGCATTTGTAGATACACTTATAATTCCGTTATCTATCATTTCTTGATACTCTTCATCTGAAACATTAGTTAAAAAACTTTTTATATCATAACTACTAGCATCCTCTTCTGAATCTAAATTTAATTTATTTACATACTCTGTTCTATCAACGTATCCTGGAATAGCTTCTAGTTCTTGTTCCATAACACCTAGCTCTTTAATAAAAGAAGAATAACCTTGTTTTTCTCCATCATATAAAGCATGATTTAAACGTCTTTTTACTTCTCTAAGATTTTTTAACTTTTCTGCTACTGCTTTGTCTTTTCCGTCAACTTTAAAATCTTGTGCATGAAGAGGCTTTATTTCTTCATCTAACATTATCATAATTTGTGCAGCTACATTCTTTATAGTTTCTCCTGTTTTTGCTATTTGATTCTGAATTTTAATTTGTTGATTAGTGTTTTCTATTTGTTCAGCACTACCATTAGCAAAATTTTTCCCTTCTTCTTTTAATTTAGTTAATTTTGTTTGATTATTACTTATAGATAATGCTAAAGTATTTAGCTGTTCTTTAGGAGAAGCATCTAGATAACTTTTTTCTATTTCTGTATTATCAGGAGAAATCTCCGTAAGGTTTCTCATTTCTATTAGTGGAGTTGTTAATAGATTTTCTACAGAAACTTCTGCTGCTTTCTTAGCTCTTGCAAGTCCTACAGGGTCAGGAGAATAAGTAAAGCCTCCTTTTATACTTTGTTCTTCAAATGCATAGTTTAGTGCTATAGGAGATACTAAATTATTTATCATCTCTTGGGCATATAAACTTTTATAATAGTTTCCTTGAGACTCTGCATACCCCTCTTGTAATGCTGTTTTAGCTGCTGTTAAAGCATTTCTTTCTGCATCAGTTTTAGCATTAGCGATAGCTGCATCAAAATCTGCTGTCTGTTTTCCATACAGTTCAGCAGCCCATTCTGGATTATCTATTGCTAAGTAATCATATTCTAATCCTGCTCTATGTTGTATAGACTTCATATATCTAGGATCTCCCATCACTATTCCTTGAGCAATATTTAATAGTTCGTTATAATCATTGTTTTTATAAGCTTCTACCCAGCCTCTATATTCCCAATCATTAAGTTTTAAACCTTTAGCATTTACATATTCTTGTAAATCAGCAGGATTTTTAGATAATAAAGTATTTACTTCTTCTTTGATTTCTTCAGTATAATCTTTATAAGTAGCACCAGGACTAAATACATTGTACTTACCGTCTTTGAAGCTAGTACCTTTAAACTTATTTCTTTCGTTAGCTAAGAACATTTGTTTATAGTTTTCATCCCATCTATCATCTTCAATGCCTTTATCTAATTTTTCAATTAGAGCTTGTTCAGCAGCATAGCTACTTCTTACAGCATTGATATGGTCATCACTATTATAAAACTTATTTAGTTTGTTAAGCTTTCTTGCAGCAGTTCTATAGTCAGCGTTAGATAAAAGCTCATTGCTTATTTTATCTAAGTCTCCTTGTAGACCTTTTTCCATTTTATCTACTAGCTCATTGTCCTGTGTCATATGTGCAATATCATAGGCAGTAGTATCCAGAGCCGTCATAGTTTGGTCATACGCTTGCTGATGCCTCATTAAAGGCTCAGCATAAGCTGCATAATTAATAGGTTGATATTCGTATCTTAAAGGTGTAAAAAATCCGTTAGCCATTTTTCTTCTTTTTTGGTAAGTATCCTCCGTAGGCACTTCTATTTCTAATTTGGTCTCCTATAGTAGAGTAAGTCATTCTATAAGGGCTTCCTTCACCTAGGTATGCATTAGTAAGGTCTATTCCAGCTTGTTCTCCTCTTCTTATATCAAAAGGATATTTTAATTGCTCTAATGCTGCGGTAGTTCCTTCAAGAATATTGGCTCTTCTTTGAGCATCTTCTCCATAGTTTATTGATGCTATATTTCTTGCTCTTTGAGCATCTAACATTCTATTATACTTATCTATTTTCATGTTAGCTTGAGTTTCTAGTAAGTTTTCTCTAGCATAACTTCCTGCAACTCCTCTTCTAAATCTATCATACATAGAACCTAAGTTACTTAAATATGCTCCAGCACCTACTCCTCCAGCAATATTTTTTAAGTTCTTTCTAGCACCTGCTGCTTCTCTTTGAAGCTCTCTTCTTTCTTCACTTAAGTCATAGTCTATAGCATCCATGTAAGAAGGGTCTCCTACATAATCTTCTCCTCTAAACTTCTTAGCTAATATAGGAGCGAGTATATTATATCCAGCTTGTAATCCTGTTAGTGCATAAGGATAGAAACTTTCTTTAACTTCAGTACCTGCATTAGCTGTTCCTGAAGCCATGTTTGTTAAAGGACTATAATAATTATAAGGTGTAGTAGTAACATCTTCATCTTCTGTTCCTTCACCTGTTATAACATCTCTAGAAAAATCTCCTTCTCCACTTTTTCCTGCTTCCATAACAAGGTTGCCTTCATCATCATAGCCAACTGTTCCACCAGCTGCTATAGTTGCATCTATATCTTTTTGAATTTTATCAGTTATTGGTGGTCTTTCACCAGGTCTAATTTGTGTAGTAAAAACACCTTTACCTACATTAGGAGACATACCTTTTAATCTAGCCTCTTCTTCTGCTTGTCTATACTCCATCATGTACTTGTACCTTAAGTCACTTTTATCTCCTTCACGTAACTCATCATAATCAGGATTATTTTCTTTTATTTTTTGGTCTATATAATCATTTTCACTTATATTAATTATATTTTGCAAATCTTTTCTATAATCACTAGTCTCTTCTTCTGGTGCTGTCGGGTCTTCTTCTGCAAGGTCTTCTATTATTATTTCTTCTTCTGGCATGTCTTGCATTAGCTCTTGGTAGCTAGGGACAGGTATAGGAGTAAAGCTTTTATTTAACCAATCATATATTTTCTTGTTATCTTCTTTGGTTGCTTCTGTATCACTAATACCTGTTTCTATTATTCCTGCATCTACTGCTTCCATTACTTGGTCTGCAGTTGGCGTCCAGTCTTCAGGCATTTCGCTTTGTGTTAAATCATCACCTGGTTCTTGGTACGGTTTATCTGCAGAGTATGCTAAATTTTTATACTCAGGATATTCCCAATCCCACCCTTTCTTTTCATTCTCTTTTCTTTTAGCTTTTATAAGATAATTGTACTCATTCTCTGTAAGTTCTAATGGTATTTCGTCACCAGTTTTATAATCCATTTTAATTGGTTGTCCATCACTATACACTCTCAAAATATCATTATCCATAAAATATTGGAACTGTTTTTCAGAGTCTCCTAGATTTCCACCTGGAAACTTTGTATCTCCTTTAGACCACATGTCGATTCTATCTTTAGCACTTTTTTCATATGCTTCAGGATTACCAGCTACATTAGTCCAGTAATCTTTCATAAGACTATGTTTACTTTTATCTAATTTGGCTGCTGCTCCTTCTTCTTTTAAAGATTTTATAATTGCTTCTTTATTATCTTCCCACAATTTAGGATCTATATTTCCTCTAATACCTTGTAAATCTATAGTACCATTATTTAATAGTAATAAGTCTTTCCAGTTTCTTCCAGTATTATAAGTATAATCTACTAATCTTTTCTGAGCATCAACAGGAAGTTCTTTCATATCATCTGTTAAGTATTCTGCTCTTATAAATTTAATAGCTTCTTCTTCTGTTACACCATCTTTTAAGTAAGGATATTTTGTACCCCATTGATTTACTTTAATTCCATAGTTAGATAATCCTTTTCCGCCTGCACTTCCTTGAGTAGATTCAAAATTTAATATCATTCTAATATCATCATCACTCATTGTTCCTCCATTAGCCATAATCATTTGGTTATGGGGATAGGTCATTAATTTAATAGGTTGAGACAGTGCTCCTCCATATGCATATCTTTTACGGCCTCCATACATGTAATTAGGTAAGTTAGGATTTACAGAAATTGGAAGACCTGTTTCAGGGTCTATACCTTCTAAAGTTCCTTTAGGTGCTTTATTTTTTCCTATTTGTCCTGATAACATAGGAAGGAATCTTCCTGCAGTGTCAATGTAATTTGCTGCTGCATCTAAGTTTTTTCTAGTTTCGTTATCAGCATTATCGCTAGGTCCTACATTTCTTGCTATATCTGCTACTTCATCTGCTTGACCTAAAGCTGCTGCAGGATTTCCTGTAACTAAACTTCCTGTTATATTTCCAATACTACTAATAACTTCTCCTTTTCTTTTATCTTCTTCAGTGGCATCAGTAGCATCTTGTAAAGCTACTCTTCCTTTTTCCATTATTGGATCTATAAATTGGCCTGCACCAGGAATAGCACTTAGAGTTCCTTGTAGTACTCCATATCCAGCTTCTCCTAAGCCTCTCATAAATCCTCCAAAGTCTTTTCTTGGAGCACATCCGTATCTTCCACCATATCTGTAATTACTAGCAGCTACTCCTTGTACAGGTACTCCAGGCATCATAAAGTCAGAATAATTATAACCACCATTAGCCATAGAGTTTCCTTTTATTTTAGCTTGTACATAATCAGGAAGAGCTTTAAATCCTGCATTATTGTATCCACCATTTTCGTACATTAATCCTCCGTGTTTCCAAGTAGCATTCCAGTATGCTCTAAAAAATGGATTTTTATTTAAATTCTTTTTATGTCGAGCTTTTGCACTTTTAGCAGCTTTTGTTCCAGGTTTGTTTTTTAGATTAGGATCTCCAAAGTATTTTTTTACACCATCAGAAATTCTTTCAACTACGTGAGTTTTGCCCTTTCTTTTATTAGAACGAGATACTCGGTAACCACCGTTTTCATATAAGTAACCACCACCCATATAATTTTTAACATAATTGTCAGCTTCTGCAGGAGACATGTGTGCTTCTACTCTAGATCTTAAAATGTTCTTAGGAAGTTTTCCACCAGAAGCATAAGTATACCCACCATATTCTTTAGCAAAGTTTTTAGCAAAGTTCGCCTTTTTTCTCATTGCAGAGCTGTACTTTCCTTCAGGTGCGTTTAATATTGTATTAGCAGCTTCTTGAACACCCATACCCATTTTAGTAGCTTGTGCTCTAAATGTTCCTCTTTTAGCAGGGTCTATGTTAATGCCTCCATTTTTATATAAATATCCACCCATTGCGTTTTGAGATTCTCTTAAGGCTTTTTCTGTAGGAGCACCCTCCTCACCCTTTTTTCTCATGCGTTCGCCTCTACGACGTTTGGCCCAAATGTTATCCCACAAACCACGTTTGCCTCCATTCTTATATTCCATCATACCTCCCATACCCATCATAGGCATTCCTTGTGGAGCTCCTTGTTGAGCCATCATTTGTTGCTCCATCATAGCTTGTTCTTCAGGAGACGGTCCTTGCTGAGGCTGTTGCTGAGCCATCATTGCTTGCATGTAGTCTGGGTACTCAGTCATCATGTTGTCCATGTCTGCAGCAAAAGACTCTTGTCTCATAGCTTCTTCTTCAGCATTCTTTTTTTCTGTTAGATAATCATGTGCTTCTATGTAAGGTGCAATGTTATCTTTCATAGTAGTATTAGTGATAGTGTCTCCTTCTCTTTGGTTGAAGTTCTTTCTTGCTAATACTTTATTAAATATGTCTACCATATTTTTACCTACATATTTCATAGGTAATCCAAACTCTTGTGCGGTAGCTTTGTCTAATTTAATTTTAGGAGATACTATAAAATCTTGGTCAGTACCAGGTATTCTTATTTTTAATTCTCCTTCTTCTACTAATGCGTTAGGACCTTGTGGGATTCCTCCTAATGGATTAGCTTCATGTGTTCCTCCGTTATTAAATTCAGTAACAGGCACGCTAGAAAACTGTCCCATGTTTCCACCATTTGCATATTTCATATATCCTCCAGTTCCATAGTCGTCTGCAGCTTTCATAGCTTCTCTTAATTCTCTTGCCTGCTTATCTCTTCTATTTTGGTTTATTTTATTAAAGGCTGCATTTGTTAATGGAGTTAACATTGCTGAAGTTCCAAGTCCCATTATAGCTCCTAATTTAGTATAATCTTTTTTCTCACTTCCTGGATTATAAAAATCTTGATATTCTTCAAAAGTCATCATATTACTAGGGTCTGCCCAAGTGCCTCCCATGTTAGTTCTATCTGTAACGTAGTCAGAATATTGTTGTTGGTAGATAGGTAAAGTTTTATTATATCTACGGTTACCTAAACCATATCCTATTCCTGTTCCTAATCCTACAAAACCTAAACCACTTAATATTTTATTTGCAGGACTTCTTTCTTCTATTCTATCTTCTCCTAAATAATATTGATACTTATCATTTGTTGATCTCCAATCATTATTAGGTATGCCTTGTACCATACCTTGCTCAAACTCTGCTTTAGTAAAAGGTGGGTCTGTTCCTAGTTCTCCTCCATACTCATTCATAAATCCGTCTCTAGGAATACCACGGCTACTAGTTTGTCTGCCTCTATTAAATAAGCTTCTATGAGGTCTTCTTTTTCCTTTAGGCACTCCTGGAGTCATACTAGTAACTCCTCCAGTAGGTCCTTCTTGTGGAGGGTCTGGTGGAAGTATTCCCATTTGAGGAACAACATCTCCCATCATTCCTGGATTAGTAGGCTGATTAAAAACAGGTATCTCTATAGGATTACCATTAGCATCTACATAAGGAGGGTCATGAGGCATACCTCCGTTATAAAAAAACTTAGGTTCAGGGACTATAGGTCCTCCTGTAGGATACTTTCTTTTTCTTTTATACTTTGCCATATCTAGCGTTTTTAAATTTATTTAATAGTTTTTCTGCTGCCTGAATCCTGTCTAGTTTATCCCTAACTTGTAAAAGTAAGGAATTTCCTCCATTTTTAAAACTTGCTTTTATAGTTCTTTTACTATCAGGACCATATTTAGGTTTAGTAGGATAACCCCTATTATCCAATGTTCCTTTCCATCTTAAATAATCTTCTTCAGTTTTACCAACAGGAATATCTTTACCTTCACCTGTAAGAGATGTATAGTAATTTCCATATTCACCAAATGCAGGATCATAGTCTCCTTTTACTAATGAGTAGCCTTCAGGAATATTAGATAAAGGTTTTTCATATAATAGTTCTTGTTCTAATAATTGTTTGTTTTTATGAGCTAGGTCTGCATTAGATATAATTGTTTCTAATTCTCTTTGTTTTCTTAGTTCTTCTTCTTGTTTAATTCTTAGTTCTTCAGCTTTTCTTCTTCTCTCTATTTCTTCTGGTGATAAACCTTTATATGTAACTTCATACTCTGGATAAGGCACATTAAGTACCGAATTATTTCCTCCCCATGTAGTAAAACCATTGGCACTATCCTCTCTCCAAGGTTTTAAAGTAGTTCTCCAATTTTTAATATAATCAGCCATTGCATCACGCCATCCGTGTCCACCAGGACTAGTGTTGATTTCTCCTGTAACTATATCAAAATCTGGATAAGGAAGGTTTTTACTATCGTATTTTTTCCAATCCCATAGTTTACCTTCTTCTGGATGGTTTGGAAAATAATACTTATCTGTCATTATATTATCCTTTAACCATTTATAGTTTTCATAAAGCTTTAAATGGTTTTGATAATTTACATACCTAGGGTCGTTCTTATCATTAACTATAATATTATTATTAAAATCACTAAAAGTATTAGTAAGTTTAGGAGGATCATGTGGGCCTCCGTGAGCAAAGGCAAAAGGTTGCACATGAGTCTTGTCATAATTCTTATCTACTTTTAAAGTATCTCCTTTATAAGGATAGTAAGGTCCTGATGGGTACTTAGGTCCTCCGTATTTTTTGTTTACTTTAGAAGCTTTTATAAAATCTGACAAATCCCAATTTCCTTCTATTGCTAATCTATTTAGATTTCCAGATATATCTCTAAAAGCATTACTACCATACCAATCTTTATATCCGGCATCTTTTATAAACCAATTTTTTGTTATTCCTTCCCCTCTTCCAGAAAGGTACGCCTTTGGTATATTAACATGACCAGCATAAGGTTGCCATAGTCCTTCAGTTGTTCCTCCTGTTCCTACACCTTTTTTACCTGCAAGTCCAGTTGATTTATAAAATAATTGAGTATCTCCAGTTGGTAATTCTACTTCTACTATAGGCCTTCCTTTATTTACTCCGTGATATTTTGCATTTTTAGGACTTAGTGTACTATAATCAAAATAACCATGTTCAGCATCTAGTTTTTTTCCTAAGCTTTTCATAGCATCTAATTCCATATTAGCTATATCAATTCCTTCAAATGCATCTGGATTATTATACTTTCTAATTCCCTTCCATTTACTAGGTACTACTTCGTCAGCATATTTTAATCCTTTCTTAACATATTTAGCAGGGGTAGCAAATAATCCTGCAAGAGGCACAGCAGCAGAACTTGACCATGCTGCGTTTTCTGCATCTCCTTCTAAACCATATATTCCTGCATTAATTAAATCTGGTATTAATCCTACACCAGGAAGCATTCCTGCAACATCAAGTCCTGTATGTATAGGTTCTACAAAGGTTTCGTGTAGTGTTTTTTCCCAAGGAAACCTACCATGTTTTTCATGAAATCTTATACTAGATGGCGAATGATACTCTCCTTTATACCATTGTGGTTTTAAATGTTCAGGAGTTGGTCTTTCTTTTTTATAAACATTTTCAGCCCATTCTTTAGTATTTTGAGGATTCTCTAATTGATACGGGTCTTTTAAGTTTTGTAAAAGTCTTGCTCTGGTAGCATCGCTCATAGTGCTCACTTCAAACTCAGGTAAAGTTCCCATGCCATATACAGATTCTCCTGTACTTGGGTCAAACATCTCTTCTCTTATGTTCCCTTGAGCATACAGCTTTCTATACTCCTCACTATCTGTATCATATGTTTTGCCTCCTATTGTTACTTTCTTACCTCCATTATCGTATAAATAACTTCCGTATTTTGCTATTTGTGGTTGATTAGGATTAGCTTGTTGTTGTGCTAATTCTTTAAACACATGTTCTAAAAATTCAGGGTTTTGTTTTTTCTTAAATATAGAAGGGTCTATTTGATATTGCATATCAGGAACACCATCCATATCTTTATCTTCTAAAAGTTCTTTAGGGTTTATGTTTTCTGGAACAAAATTAAAATGGTCTAACCACTGTTCAGGTGTTCTTATTCCTTTTCTCCATGCTTTTTGATAATGCTTATTTCCCTCTTTTTTCTTTTCTTTTCTCCAATCTTTATTTGCATAGTTTCTATACATATCTCCATAAGTATCTGAATATCTTATTTGGTCTTCTAAATTATATTTTGATATTTGGTCTACTTCTTGTAAAGCATTATTGCCTAACATCATTCTGTTATTGCCAGCAAGCTCATGGTATTTACCATAATTATAATTATTTTGTTGGAGCCATTCAGAAATTTCTTCTCCTGTTTTTTCGTTCCAATTAAAATTGTCTTCAGCCATTAACTGCTTAACATGGTTTAACCTAGTTCTAAATTCTGTAGGAAGTTCTAGGTATTCTTTATATTGTGGGTTATTTACATATGAAGAATCTAAAGAAAGATTTTCTGGATAGTAGCCACTAAACTCAGGATA
>Ga0181575_10003436_pt1 | contig 11175 bp, 8 predicted proteins | sample 101ome_23_FD_145599 | JGI IMG/M metagenome (GOLD analysis project Ga0181575, IMG submission 145599) | Coastal salt marsh microbial communities from the Groves Creek Marsh, Skidaway Island, Georgia - 101411CT metaG (spades assembly) | ecosystem: Environmental > Aquatic > Marine > Intertidal zone... | reverse complement strand
GTATAAGTAAAAAAGAGTTAGGTCGTTGTTACCGACTCCTTTTAGTTGAGTTAAAATTAAAGATCCCTTTAGCATCTCCTACTGATTATATAAGTCGTTTTTCAGCCGATCTAAAATTGACAGGAACCACTGCAAGAAAAGCAATAGATTTAGTCAATTTGGCTAAACGTAAAGGCATAACTACAGGAAAAGACCCTACTGGATTAGCTGCAGCTGCTTTATATATCGCAGGAATGGGTGAAGGCGAACGTAGAACTCAAAGAGAAATTGCTGAAGCTGCAACAGTAACTGAAGTTACTGTTAGAAATCGATACAAAGAATTGACAACTAAATTAGACCTAAATGAATTATAAAAATTAAATATTTAATCATCTTATTCATCAAGTATATTTTATATAGTTTGAACACAAGCTCTATAATGTAGCTAAAGATGTCTCGTTTTTCAAGGGGTTCAGGTATATTATTACATCCTACCTCATTACCATCCAAATATGGCATAGGGGATTTAGGCGAAAATTTAATCAAATTTTTAGAGTTGCTAAAAGATAATGCACAAAAATATTGGCAGATCTTGCCAATAGGGCCTACTGGATATGGTGATAGTCCATATCAAAGCCTTTCTTCGTTTGCAGGTAACCCTTTACTCATATCGATTGATGATTTAATTGCACAAAATTTAATTTCTTCCTCAAATTTAAATGAAAAATTTAATACACGATATATTAATTTTGCTATGGTAAAAAAATTTAAATTTAAAATTTTAAAAGAAGCATCAAGAAACTTTGATTACAGTAATCCTAATTTTCAAGCCTTCAAAAAAACAAATAATGACTGGTTGAGTGGGTACTCAACTTATATGGCACTAAAAGAAGCTCATAGTGAACTACCCTGGTATCTCTGGGACTCCAAATATCGTGATCCAGTATCGTCTTCAGTCTCTAAATTTCAAAACGAATTTTCCTTTAAGATTGATTTTCATGATTTTACTCAATATATTTTTTATGAACAATGGTCTAAAATTAAAATGTATACCAAAAATCATGGGATTTCTATAATTGGTGATTTGCCAATTTTTGTAGCCCATGACTCTGCAGATGTGTGGTTAAATCAAAGTCTATATTTTTTAAATTCTGATCGAACACTTAAATATCAAGCTGGTGTTCCACCCGATTATTTCAGCATTACAGGTCAACTTTGGGGGAATCCTCTTTACAATTGGGAAACTGAGTACGCTAAAATCTATGATTTTTGGCTATCTCGCATAAAAAATTCATTAAATTTAGTTGATATTCTGCGTTTGGATCATTTTAGAGGTTTTGATGCATATTGGTGTGTACCAGGTAAAGATCAAAATGCAATCAATGGAACTTGGAAAAAAGGTCCAGGTCGTGATTTTTTTCATCATATAAATGACAAATTGGGGGACTTACCATTTATAGCTGAAGATCTTGGTTTTATAACAGAGTCTGTGAAAGAATTGAGGGATAATTTTCAATTTCCAGGTATGAAAATTTTACATTATGCATTTTCTGATACTCAAGACTCAAAAAATGAGTTTCTACCTCATAATTATTCTCCTAATTGTGTAGTATATATCGGCACTCATGATAATGATACAACAATAGGTTGGTGGGGTAACCAATCTGAAGAAATTAAAAACCATGTCTTTAATTATTCTAATAGTACTCAAAATGATATTATATCTATTTTTCTTGAATTAGCATCTTCCTCAAAAGCAGCTATCTCTATATTTACACTACAGGATATCATGCGTCTTGACACTACTCATAGGATGAATTTACCAGGAACTTCTGATGGAAATTGGCAATGGAGGTTTAAATTTGAAGACTTAAATCTTGATTATATGGCTCAATTAAAGCAACTCACAATTGAGAATAAGCGATCTTAATCACTAATCAATCGTGGGTCTGTACATTTTCATTACATATTCTTTCAACATTCTCTTCGAAGAAAACAAACTAATACTATCATAAATCGATTTCTTTGTAACTTTTATCCATTCATTTGGAATATTTTTCTTGTCTCTATTATAATACAAAGGTACTATTTCATTCTCTAAAATGTCATATAAGTTTTCAGAATCTAACATACTTTGTTCATCTGCATTCTCCATTTCAATTCCATCGCTTATTACCCAGCCATTTATACCATGATTTGCACACTCTACCCACCAACCATCTAACGTTGAAAAATGAGGAACTCCATTTTGAGCTGCTTTCATACCGGATGTCCCAGATGCTTCATATGGTCTTAATGGCGTATTTAGCCATATATCTACTCCTTGAACTAAATATTTAGCAGAATGTAAATCATAATCTTCTACAAATGCCACCCTCCCTAAATTTTCTTCAGACAATGCTTCTCTATATATTGATTGGATTAAATGTTTTCCAGGATCATCAGCAGGATGTGCTTTACCTGCGAATATAATTTGTACTGGCATATCCTCATTGTTCATTATTTTTCGTATTCTATTAATATCTTTGAATATTAAATTCGCTCTCTTGTATGTTGCAAATCTTCTTGCAAATCCGATTGTCAAGGCTTTAGGATCTAAAAATGCACCCGATGCCAATATTTGTTCACTACCAATTTGTTTATTTTTTCTTTTTCTTCTTGCATATTCTCTTATATATTCAATTAGTCTAATTTTATTTTTCATATGGGAACCCCAAAATTCATTATTAGGGATTTGATCAAGGTTATCCCAAATCATTTGATTATCTATTTCATCAATCCAATTTTCAGATATGTATTTTTCATATAATTTCCTCATTTTACCTGCTATAAATGTAGGGGAATGAATTCCATTTGTGATACCAATGATTTTGGTATTTTCATAATTTTTAGTAAGTATTTCTTTCCACATATTTTTGGTAACCTCTAAATGCAATTGGGATACTGAATTGACAATATGTGCTGTATTTATTCCTAAAATAGTCATATTGAATCTATTATCATTTCCTTCAATGTTAACGCCTAAATCAAAAAATTGTTTTTTATCTATCCCTAATCTATCTATCAGATAATTTAATTTATTTTCAACTAAATCTAATGGGAACGCATCATGTCCAGCTGGTACAGGGGTATGTGTTGTAAATACAGTTGATTTTTTCACGATTTCAAATGCATCTGTATAATCTAACCCTTTTTCAATCTCTCGTAACATTCTTTTGATTGATATGAATGCGCAATGTCCCTCATTTAGATGCCATACTTTAGGTTGATATTTCAGCTCGTGTAATAATTCTTCTCCTGCTATTGCCAATACGATTTCCTGATTTATCCTCATTTCTTGATCTCCACCATATAGTCTATGGGATAATGTCCTATACCATGGTTTGTTATCATTTATGTCTGTATCTAATAAATAGAGTTCAACATTTCCTACTTTTAATTGCCAGGCAATTACTTTGATAATATCATTTCCAACAGTCACCTTTAGCTTTAAAAGATCCCCATTATTGTCTTTTACAACCTTTAGAGGAACATTTTCCATATTAATTGGTTCTGAAATTGCTTCTTGCCAACCATGTGAAGGAATTCGTTGAGTGAAGTACCCTCTTCCATATAGAAATCCTATTGCAACCATTGGCACTCCCAAATCCGATGCTTCCTTTATAGTGTCTCCTGCCAAAACTCCTAATCCGCCCGAGTAAATTGGTAATGATTGATGTATCCCAAATTCCATACTAAAATATGCTATGTGGTGATTATTTAGCTCATAATTTTTTGAATACCACTTTTGGTCTTTCATTAAATATTTATCATACGCAATAATCGTATCATCATAATATTTTAAAAAATCTTCATCATTAGATTTTGCTAATAGAACTTCATCTGAAATCTCATTAAGCATCCTATATGCATTATGGCGTGTCCTTAACCATGACTGTCTATCTAATTGTCTAAACAATTCTCTTCCCTCATGGTTCCATGACCACCACAAATTGGATGTCAACTCATTTAGTCTACTTATTCTTTCAGGTAAATTTCTACTTGCCATTTTTCTCGCCTATTTTTTAAAACCCTTGTTCATAAATCATCCATACTAAATCTGCAGTTCTCGCAGAATATCCCCATTCATTGTCATACCAACTAAGCACTTTTACTAACGTTGAATCATCGGCTTCCTCTATAACTTTCAAAGTAGGGAAGTCGACAATACTAGAATTAGGATTTCCTATAAAATCTGATGATACCAAACTTCTCCATTCATAATCTAAAATATTTTTCATATTATTTTCAGATGCAAATCTAAATGCTTGTTCTAAATCTGATTTGCTTACTCTTCCTTTTAGTCTACATGTCATGTCAACTAATGATGCATTTGGGGTTGGCACTCTAACTGCTAATCCATCAATTTTTCCTTTAAGGTGAGGTAAAACTAATCCTACCGCATCTGATGCACCTGTTGTAGTCGGTATCATGTTAACGGCTGCTGCCCTCATTCGTCTGTAATCTTTATGCACTGCATCTAACATATTTTGATCATTTGTATATGCGTGAATGGTTGTCATAGTGCCACTCAAATATCCAAAACTATCATCTAACACCTTTATAGTCGTAGCAAGACAATTAGTAGTACAACTCGCATTAGATATCAGATTATGTTTATTTTTATCATATAGCTCATCATTAACTCCCATGACAATAGTTATATCTACATCTTTACCCGGTGCAGATAGTATGACCTTTTTCGCTCCTGCCTCTAAATGTTTCATCATTCCAACTTTATCTCTAAAAAAACCTGTACATTCTATTACAATATCTGTGTTCAATTTCCCCCATGGTAATTTTGAGGGATCTCTCTCTGAAAATGTTTGAAAATCATCCTCATTTATTTTTAATATCATGTGCTCTGTATCTACTTCAACAGTACCATCAAATCTTCCATGTACGCTATCAAATTCAAAAAGATGTGCCAATGTCTCAATAGGTGCTAAATCATTTATTCCAACCACATCTATATTTCTTCCATCTTTTTGCATTTTCATTAATTGTCTTAAAACTAGTCTGCCTATTCGACCAAATCCATTAATTCCTACTTTTAGTGTCATTACTAATGATGTAAATTTCTCAATTATTTTAATGCCACGAAATATCATAATATATTATACATTTTATCATATTTTTATCATAAAACACATTGATTGGGTCTTTAATATTTAAAAAAATATTATTTAAATTACAATTATACCTTAAGACGCTCTAATTAATTGTTCTAGTGAAAAATCATTAGCGCTAAATGTATTAATATATCGCTTTTGCCATCAATTTATATTTAGTCTGATACTGAACTTGATCATAAATTATTTTAAATCATAATTTAAAGTGGTATATGTGTCTGTTCCTAAAGAGATATACCTCGACCTATATGCGGAAATAAAAAAATCTGGACAAAATTTCATAGATAGCCAATTAGTATCAAAAACATCTTCAATTGACTTTGATAAACTGATAATATGTGGTATGGGTGGGTCTGGAATATCTGCAGATTATATCTATATCATTGCCCAACAATATTCATCCAAACAAATTTACGTAAATAAAGATTACGAGATACCATCTTTTGTCAATGATGAATGGCATAGTATAGTCATTTCATATTCCGGAAATACTGAAGAAACTTTATCTTCCATGAAACAACTAATTTCGATGGGATTGAAACCAATTTGTATTAGCTCTGGAGGTAAAATGAAAGAATTGGCAAAAACTCATTCACTAAAATTTATCGCTGTACCTGAAGGTATTGCTCCAAGAGTAGCATTTCCATATTTATTTGGTTCTTTATTTGGATTGGTCCACCAATCATTAATGATCCCTGCAATCAGCTCTACACAGTTAACTCAAATTTCAAATTCATCAAAATCTATGAATTTAGATGATTTAGATAAAATAAGTAATCGCATTGTCACTAAATTTCCTATCATAATTAGTGCCTCTTCATTTTCAAATGTGGGTTTGAGATTTAGATGTCAACTAAATGAAAATTCAAAGGTCCATTCTGCTTTTTTTATTAGCCCAGAGTTTTCACATAATGGTATTGTGGGATTTGACTCAAAATCCTCAGATGAAATTTTGTTATTTTTATTAAGAAGTCCAATTGAAAATACTCGTACCACAATTCATATTGATTTTCTTCGAAATAATATCGATAAAGTAGGTGATGTTATCGAAATGTCGTCTATATATGATGATTTGTTAGTATCACAATTAGATTTAACTTGGCAATTGGATTATATTTCAGTTAAAATTGCTGAATTAACCAATATTGATCCATTAATAGTGCCCTCAATAGTAGATTTGAAAGAGATTTTAAAAAATTCTTAATCATTTTTGTATTACTTAATCATTAAATTCTCAATTTCTTCAATTTCAATAGGTAAGTCTTTAGACAAATTTATCATTCCTGTTTCTGTTATTAACAAATTGTCCTCTATTCTTATTCCTATATTTCTAAATATTTCAGGTATGTTTTTTTCATCCGAAATATAAAGTCCTGGCTCAATAGTGATTGTCATTCCAGGTGTCAATGTAATTTCCTCTCGATTTGTCGTTAAACTATCATGGCCATCCAATCCAATAAAATGTCCAATATAGTGCATGAAATATTTTTTGTAGCTTTCATTGTTAATCGCATCTTCCAATGACTCATTTATAATTTTAAGTTCTATCAATCCTTTTGTTAATTCCATCACTGCAGTTTCATGTATGTCTCTGAATTTGACATAAGGTTTTACCTTCTCTAAACATATCTTATGAGTCCTTAGTACAATTTCATAAATCATTTTTTGACTTTTTGAATACTTTCCATTGGCTGGCCAAGTTCGAGCTATATCTGTTGTGTAGCCCATATATTCACAACCTGTATCTACTAAAATTAAATCTCCATCTTGAATTTGTCTTGTAAATGCCATATGGTGTAAATAAATTGCATTCTCGCCACTTGCGACAATAGCTTGATGCATGGGTAAAATTGCTCCATTAAAGTGGAAATATCCTGTATATATCGACTCAATTTCATGTTCTTTCATCCCGATTTTTGTTTTCCTAATAGCTTCTAAATGGCCATTTACAGTTATACTCGCAGATTTTTTTAATAACTCTACTTCATATTCATCTTTAAATAATCTTAATGTATCAATTGATGGGGCGGGGTCTTTTATTTTAATTTCAATTTCATTTTCAACCTCTTCAATTATTCTATCATACTGTAAATTTACACCTGATTGATAATACAAGGTATCTTCTGACTTGAGTAATTCTAATAATTTTTGTTTTAACTCATGTATTGGATATACAAAAATGAAATTTGATAATTCTCCTGCATATTCCCTATCTATTTTCCTACCGTGCCAACGCTGGTAATCATAATCTTGATCTAATAAAAATAAATATGATTTTTTAGAAATGTTGTCCAATACAATTATTGTATCTTCTTGTATCATTCCTGATAAGTAAAATATATTTGAATTGGGTCTATACTTGAAATATTTATCTTGAGAGTATTTCATTTTTGGATTTGGAGGTATCACAATTACTCCCGTCCCCAATAATTTCATTAATTTTTTTCTTCTTTCTGTATAAACCTCTGCAGGTATCACAAATATTTACAAATTTACTCAATTTAGATAGTTTCTATTGTATTGTTTGTTCTTAATTAATAAATGACAATAATTAAACATTAGCTGCAGTCTGCATATCTTTTAATGTGGCATTTGGGGTTATGGTTGAGTTTGATAATTCCATAAATAGACTTAGTTCTTCTTGTTTCACTTTAACTCCTTCAAAAGAAACTTCAGTTGGTTCGGATAATTGATAGAAAACTCTTCTCATGTCTAATAAATTTGGTATTACTTTTATTAGACCTTTTTCTCTTAACCTTCTGATTGAATATTTAATATCTTTCTTTGAATGTTCAGGTAATTTCACTATAATTTGACTTGGTGTCTTTGAGTCGCCCTCACCTAAGAGTCTTAAGATTTTTAAATTAATCATGGTTACATCTGTCATGTTAATCCCTATAACATAATATAATTTCTACTTTAAAAAGTATATGTAAGGTTATAATTTTCTTACCTTTTTAGTATTTTAATTAAACAATTATATATGTTGTATAGAGGCGCTAAAAACAATTAATTATGCATAATCCATATTACTAACTTTATTTATATTTAATAAATCCTTAATATATTTTTCATCATTATGCATTAAAGTAAAAATTTTTACCTTAATTCTAAATGGGTATTGTATTTATTCATTAAAATCAAAATTTTACTTCATACACCAATATCTAAATCAAACACTCCTACAAAACGTGACACAAAATGTCAATAAGAATATTACAATAGAGTTATTTAATTTAGATATTGGTGTGTATGTTTACACATTACTTCTTAATCATAGTAGCGGGGATATTATTCAAGATATAATTACAATTATTATTGAAGATACTGTTGCGCCAACAATTAATTTTTCCTCAGATATATCTTATCCCGCAGGTAGTGCAAATCAAACAATTATTTATACATTATATGATTTGAGACCTCATATATACAATGTTACTCTAAATGGTTCCACATACGTCTCAACTACATCATGGGAAAATGGTATACTCATGTTAAATATCGATATATTGAATGCTGGAGTTTATATTCTAATTATACAAGTTTATGATTTATCTTTTAATATGATTTATGATGAAGTAATAATTACAGTTTTTGATCCTAATAAAACATCAGAAATTACTGAAACTACTGAACCTACTAATACTTCAGAAACTCCTCCCCCTCCAAGTATTCCTCCGACACCATTTAATATACAAGATGCATCATTAACAGTTGTTGTAACCATTTTTGTAGGTGGTTTAGTAGCAGGAATGTTATCACAAAGACGTAAGGTAAAATTAGTTATTAAAGAATAGATATTTTGACACCCAATATTAACCGACTTGATCACGAAGTATATTAATTTAAAGTGTTTTGAGAAATTATGATCAACAAAAAAGTAATCTTCTTTTTCACATTTACATTATTAATAATACCCAATTTATATCATACAAACTCATATTATGAAGACACAGCGATAAATAGTGAAATTCCTATTAACAATTTTAATACGTATAATTATAGTCCTAATTCAACATTGAACGCCGATCTTATATCTAATAATCCTGGTTCATTTATATCCATTTGGAATACCTCATTAGGAACAAATAATGACAGAATTAGTTTACCACTTATAATTGGTGGTACATATAATTTCACAGTAAATTGGGGTGATGGCACAAATGAAACCATAACCTCAAATGTTGGTACTCACACTTATACATCTCCAGGCACATATATCGTTATAATTAATGGAACATTGGATGGATGGCGTTTCAATAATGGTGGAGATCGGCTAAAATTAATAGAAATTATTCAATGGGGCTCATTTAGTTTTGGTAATACTGATAGTCATTTTTATGGTGCCAACAATTTAGTGCTCACCGCCACTGATGCACCTGATCTTAGTAGTACGACTTCATTTTCTCAGACTTTCAGAAGTTGTATTAACCTTGGAGGTGATGGTTCAATGAACTCTTGGAACACATCCACAATTACTACTATGACACAAATGTTTTATTATGCTTCATCATTCAATCAACCCATCGGAAATTGGGATACCTCTTCAGTTACTACTATGCAAGTTATGTTCTCTTACGCAGAAGTATTTAATCAAGATATTGGAAATTGGGATATCTCTTCAGTAACCAGAATTCAAAATATGTTCGCTCACGCAATAGCATTTAATCAAGATATTGGAAATTGGAATACCTCATCGGTAACCTGGATGTCAGGTACGTTCTGGAACTCAACCGCATTTAATCAAGATATTGGAAATTGGGATACCTCTTCAGTTACTACTATGTCAAGTATGTTCTATAACGCAGAAGTATTTAATCAAGATATTGGAAATTGGGATACCTCTTCAGTTACTACTATGTCAGGTATGTTCTCTTACGCAGAAGCATTTAATCAAGATATTGGAAATTGGGATACATCTAAAGTAACTAATATGAGATCCATGTTTGATAGCGCTATTTCATTTAATCAGGATATAAGCAGCTGGGATGTTTCTAAAGTAACTAATATGGGATCCATGTTTGATAGCGCTATTTCATTTAATCAAGATATAAGTAGCTGGGATGTAAGAGCAGTAACTGATATGAACAAAATGTTCTTCAATGCTACATCTTTCAACATAGACATAGGAAGTTGGAATATTTCTAAAGTTGTTAATATGGAATATATGTTTGGATTGATGACTTTAGGAACCGAAATTTATGATCAAATTTTAATCAAATGGAGTGAACTGACTCTACAAAATGACATATTATTTGATGCAGGATTTTCTAAATATTCTAATGATGCTTCTTTAGCAAGACAAAAAATAATCGACTCTTATAATTGGGCAATAATCGATGGAGGATCAATTGAAAATTCAGCAAATGTAACTTCAACAGAAACCTTAACAGAAACTTTCACCGACACAAATATTGAAACTATTACAGAAACCACAAGTATAACCGATACATCCGTGGGAAATAATATTACTGTAACTCAAAATATACCCCAAGATGGATCTGAAATTACAATATCTGATGTTGGTAGTAGTTTATTATTTTTGGTTGTCGGTGTTGTAGGTGGTATAGCTTATCAACGTACACGTAAAAATATTCTTTCAGAATGAAAATAATTTTTTGGCGAATGCTGCCGCACCAAATCCATTATCAATATTAACCGCAACAACCCCTGGTGAACAACTCTGTAGCGCAGATTTAAGTGCTGTTTCTCCTTTACCTCCATATCCATAACCTATACTTGTAGGTACTGCAATCATTGGAAGTTTTGTTTGACTTGAAATTACGGAAAATAGTGCTCCTTCATTACCTGCAACCACAATAAGTAATTTGATATTTGCATTATTTTCAATCTTTTCTAATGCATCTTTGTGCCTATGTATCCCTGCAACTCCAATATCTGGAAATATTAATGCATTTATGCCAAAATACTTTAAACAAAATATTATTTCTTCTACTACATATTGATCAGATGTCCCTCCTGATAATATGGCAACTTTTGCTACTTTGGTAACTTCTATATTTTC
>Ga0181575_10003431_pt1 | contig 11178 bp, 8 predicted proteins | sample 101ome_23_FD_145599 | JGI IMG/M metagenome (GOLD analysis project Ga0181575, IMG submission 145599) | Coastal salt marsh microbial communities from the Groves Creek Marsh, Skidaway Island, Georgia - 101411CT metaG (spades assembly) | ecosystem: Environmental > Aquatic > Marine > Intertidal zone... | reverse complement strand
GGACAAAGTCGACGACGACGACGACGACGACGCGCGGGAAGGCGAACGAGGAGGATGAGGACGGGACGCGCCGACGCGAACGAGCGTTGTCGTCGTTTGATGTATCGCCCGCGGATGGGAAAGTTGTCGTTGACGATGATGATTCGTTGTTGTTTGGGTTGCCGCGCGACGTCGCGGAACCGTTGCGAACGCTCTTCGCGTCTCAATTTATATTGTTTCTAGGCGTCGGTGCGCTGTTACCGGCGCTGCCGTTGTACGCGCAGTCGATTGGGTTGTCGTCCTCTGCGAATGGGTTGGTGATCAGCGCCCCGGCGTTGGCCATGTTGTTGTTGAACCTGCCGCTGGGGCAGGCTACGGATAGGTTTGGGCGGTTGCCTCTCATGATTGGCGGGATGTTTGTCATGGCTGGCGCGGACGTCGCCACGGCGTTGTCTCGAAGCGTCGTCGCGCTCGTTCCGGCTAGAGTGCTTTTGGGTGTGGGTAGAGCGGCGTGTGAGTGCGGGGACCGGGCGTATTTGGCGGACTTGTGCGCCAAGGCGCCGGAAAAGCGAGGCGTCATCGTCGCCGCGCAGAGCACCGTGTACGCCGTGGGATTGGTGATTGGTCCGCTTCTCGGCGGAAGGTTGATGGAGGCGTACGGCGCGCCCGCGGCGTTTTATTACGTTGCCGCCGCGGCGATCGGTACGGCTATTGGGTATTCGTTTTTGCCGGAAACGTTGACGGAGGAGACTCGAGCGCGCGCGGAACTCAAAGCTTCGATGGATGACGACGACGCGGGTTTCTTGGAGACTGTCAATCCGTTCACGTCGAGCGATGAGCGCGAGGCGGCGAAACAGCGGCGACGAGAATCGAGTTCGTGGCTAACACTGTTGGCGAGCCAAGACCAGCGCGTGTTGCTCCTCTGTGCCTCGGCAAATTCGCTCGGTTTCGTCGCCAAGCTCACCGTCATTCCGCTCTACGCCGCCGGGCATCTGGACGCGTCTCCCGCTGAAGTTGGAAATTTATTCTCCGTCACCGCTCTACTCGGGCTTTTGACCGCCCCGATCGCGGGTGTCGCCGCGGATAAATTTGGTAAAAAAGTAATCGTCGGCGCGTCGCTCGCCGCGTGCGCCACCGGACTATTTTTCGGCGCGCAATCTGAGACGCAATCCGAACTCATGTTCTTCATCGGCGCTTGGGGCGTAGGCACCGCCGCCGCGGGACCAGCCATCAACGCCCTCGCGCAAGAGCTCGCACCGAAAGGGGGCGAAGGCGAAGCGTTGACCTTGCCGAAAAGCGCCGCTGATCTCGTTTTCCTCGTCGGTCCGCTCGCCCTCGGCGTGCTCGACGAAGCCATCGGTACGGACAACGCCGGCATGCTTCTCTGTTCCGCCGCCGCCGCCGTCGCCGCTGCGTCGTGTTTCTTCCTTCCGAAACCACCCAGCGCCGAGGACGCGCCGAGGAACGCGTAAAAGTGCGTCTCGCGGCGTTTTCCGTCTCCGTTTCGCCGGCGCGCGTCGGTTTCCGGGCGTATTTGTAACATTACACTCTTCACATTTCTTACCATTCCATAGTATTTACTCATACATTCACACCAGCGACCGGAGGGGGGTACGAGCAACATTCGAAAGTCTCGCTGGCGGCGCGTCAAACGCCGTCGACGGTCGACGCAACCTCGCTCGCGGAGCCGAGGTATCCATCCGCAGGCTTTACCACCGTACCTTTAGGCGTCGTGATCGCCGTGGAATCGATCGATAGCGCTGCGTGTTCCGAACGAGTCGAACGCTTGATCATCTGAATTGGGTAGTTGCCACGACAGTCAGGATGATCAGACAGAGCCGACACGCGCTGCGTCGAGTGATTCGATGCGGAACGCCCGCGACGACGACGACGACGACGGCTTTGTCGTCCGCGTCGTCGCCTTCGGTGTCCGCGATGGTGGCGTGGAACTGGAGCGGAGCGTTGGATGGATCTTTCGCGAGTCTGCGTAATCCGACTTTAGTCTTTGAGCGCGGGTTTCAGTCTAAAGGGTTCGATGCGGCGGGACCGACGCGAACGAAGAGCGGCGGTGGAGAAAAGGGAACGATGGCGGGTTCGAACGCCCCGGCGGATGAAATGGATGCCAAAGATAAGAACATTTTGGACAATTTGTTAAAGTCGCACGACGTCGTGGCGCTGGCGGAGGCCATCGAAGACGCCGGAAGAGAACGGGATACGATGTCTGTCGCGGAGCTTCACGAGCTTGTGCGTACTTTTAAGACTCCGGCAAGGTCTGAGGCGGAGACACAAAAGATGATGAAGCTCTTGGAGGATTCTGGACGGGTCATCGTCTTGGAGGATATGGTGTACTTGCACCCGCGAGACGTCACGGCTTCAGTGCTTCGGGTGCTTCCGGGCGTTCCCTCGCGCGTGTACGGGGTTACGGACACGGATTTAAAGAGTATGCAGACGGAGTTTGAAACTTTGAACGAGTCATACCAGCAAGCGCAGCGCAGCGCCGCGGCTAGATCTCGTATGGTGGTATCTAGCGGTCTTCTTGTGCTCTGCTTGCAGCTCGCCACGTTTGTACGCCTGACGTACGTCGAGTTTTCGTGGGACGTCATGGAACCTCTGTCTTACTTTGTCGGTCTCGCCAACGCCATCGCCGTGTACATATATTACCTCTGGAACAGACGTGACTTTTCCTTCGAGACTTGGCAGAGCAGTCTCGAGAGCAAGTCGCTCAAGCGTGCCCTTCAGAGCAAAGGCGTCGATTTAGACAGGTACGCCTCCCTCGCGCGTCGGCTTCGTCGCCAGGGTCGATGATCGTCGTCCACACTTCTTTATCGAGCCTGGGCGGTAAGAAGAAGGAAATTAGCTATGAAAACCAACTTTATATCCGCCGTCGGCGTCGCGCGTCGTGTCGTTGGTCGGCGCAATAATCCACGCGTTATGTGGAATATACTAAGTACCTATAGGAAAGGAATTGAAAGCGTAAAACCCCTCAAGACCCAACAGATCCTCACACGCGCGCGCCCGGCGGCCCCTCGTCGACGCCCGCCCGCGAACTCGAACAGAAGAAGACCGATCGAAAACCACTCATGCCTCAAGTCCCGCTCGTGTGTCACGGCCACTCGCGCCCGATCGTCGCGCTCGAGTACTCGCACGTGACCCCGGACGGAGTGTTTCTCATCTCATCCTCCAAAGATGGTCAACCGATGCTTCGGTGTGGAGACTCTGGTGATTGGGTGGGAACATTTCAAGGACACAAAGGATGCGTGTGGCACGCGACGTTGAACCGCGAGGCGACGCACGCGGCGACGGCGAGCGCGGATTTTAGTGCGAGATTGTGGAATGCGATCACCGGGGATGAGTTGAAGTCGTTCGCGCACAAGCACATCGTGAAGAGCGTGAGCTTTTCGAGCGAAGGGCAAAAGTTGTTGACGGGTGGGAGCGAAAAGTTGTTGCGGATTTTTGACCTGGGAAAGCCAGAGGCGGAACCGTACGTGATGAGCGGAAGCGGATCTCAAATTAAAACGGCGCAGTTTATAGCCAACGACGCATTCATTTTGAGCTCGTGCGCCGAGGATAAAGGAATTCGGGTTTGGGACGTGAAGTCGAACACGGTGGTAACGACGTTGAGCACCGAGTCGCCGGTGACGTCGATCGAGGTGAGCGCGGACGGTAAGAATATGACCACCGCGGATGGGAAGACGGTGACGTTTTGGGATATGCAAAACTTTTCCAAGGTGAAGACTTGGACGATGGATTACGAGGTTGAGAGCGCGTCCGTGAGTCTCAAGCACAAAAAGTTCGTCGCAGGTGGTCCGGACATGTGGGTGCACTTGCACGACATGGAAACCGGCGCCGAAGAGCAGACGAACAAGGGTCACCACGGACCGGTGCACACCGTTCGCTTTGCCCCGGACCAGAACAGCTTCAGCTCTGGATCGGAGGATGGAACGATTCGCATTTGGCAGACGGTCGAGCCGAAGGATTAATGAAGCGTCTGAATGAGTCGAGGATTGAATTCGACTTAAATTACACACACGTAGTCTTAGACTTTGCTTTTCTCTTCTAGGCTAGAAATCCCCCTCTGAGCGGGGCGAAAACAATTTTTTTTGTAGTCGTGTCTCAGTTCTTGTCACCAAACACCTTTTGCTTTAACGCCTTGACGCTCGACTCGACCCAGCCTAACGCGGAGAATGCAAACCAACCGATGGCTATGATGAGCAGAGAGTGGAGCACGCGCAGCATCTCTGGGTTGGTTTCCAGAAGCGGTCTGACGTACGTCAAACCGACAAACAACCACGCGAGCGCCGTCGACGAACCCAGCCCGTATCCCACGATGACTTGGGGCGGGGTGTGATACCCCGTCTTGACTCTCAAGTAACTCAAAAATATCCCCAACACCACCAAAACGGCAGAAACCGCCAACTGCGCTGGGTATCCCAACGCAGGCGCGGCATCCTTAAAGTGCGCCAAACTCGCCGCCCCGTAGACGCTCAGATACGACAGCGAAGTCGCGTGCGAACTCGGCATCCCAGGATCCGCCTTGATCGCCCCATCCGGTCGCTCGTGGTTTAAAACCCGTTTCAAAATCTTCCCATTGACGCTGTTCACAACGCTTCCGAGGAGCGCCCAGCACGTCTCTGCGCTCGGGTTGAGCAGCAAAAAGGCCAACGCGGTGCAAGAGACAACAAACTTTGTGCTCTCGTTCACCGCCGCCAACACGGCGGACTTTCGGCTCGGTCCGCGCGCTGAAGGCGACGGTACCGACGCCGCAGCGTCACCTGCGCTCGCGCGCGTTCTTGTTCGCGCCGCGCGCAACATGGGTGTGGATAAAATCGAGACCGGGGTCCCCTCAAAAAGTAGTGCTTTGGTTTCGATGCGCCGAGTGCGGTCGACTTTCGTCTTCGAGCGAGACGTCGGGGCACGCGTGGGTAGCCTTCTGTCGGTCGAGGAGAGTCTCGCGATCGTCGGCGATGGTCGCGATCGAGCGGCTATCATACAACCGACCAACGCGCGAGTGCGTGAGGGAGTGAGGGAGCCCACCGGAGACGCGCTCGATGGATTTGGTGTCGTCATTCTATTACACAATTAAAGGCTGGATGAATATGCGATGTATCTTCGATGAATGCTCACGCGGCGCGATCGTAGTATCGATCGAGCGTCTTGGCTGGGATGCGCTTGAGAAGTTCTCTCGGGAAGATGCGTAAGAGCGACCAGGCGAGATCGAGGGCGTCGTAAATGTTGCGTCCCTCGTTGCCTTGGTTGATAAACTTTCGCTCAAACTTGTCTAAGAATTCGAGATAGAGCAAGTCATCGGAGCTAAGGGCTTCTTCACCGACCACAGCTTTCATCGCGAGGGTGTCCTTGCCGATGGCGTAGTTGGCGTAGAGCTGGTTGGACACTTCACCGTGATCTCTGCGCGTCATGCCGTCGCCAATAGCAGACTTCATCAAACGGCTTAGAGAAGGCAAGACGTTGATCGGGGGATAAATTTGCCTGTTGTGCAACTGGCGATCAATGTAAATTTGTCCCTCAGTGATGTAACCCGTCAAATCCGGAATCGGGTGAGTGATGTCGTCATTCGGCATCGTCAGAATGGGCAACTGCGTGATTGAACCCTTTCGTCCCTTGATCCGCCCGGCTCGCTCATAAATGGTCGCTAAATCGGTGTACATGTAACCTGGGTAACCACGTCGACCCGGAACTTCTTCACGAGCCGCGCTCACCTCGCGCAAGGCGTCCGCGTAGGAAGACATGTCGGTTAAAATCACCAGGACGTGCTTCCCGCATTCGTACGCCAAATATTCAGCTGTCGTGAGCGCGATACGCGGCGTAATGATGCGCTCAATCGTCGGATCGTTCGCAAGGTTCAAGAAGAGGACAACCTTTTCCAGGCTTCCCGTGCGCTCAAAGTCTCGTCTGAAGAAGTTAGCCGTCTCGAGGTTCACTCCCATGGCGGCGAACACGATGGCAAAGTCGTCCTCCTTCCCGGCTCCACTACCCGAGGACGCCACCTCGTTGCCATCGTCGTCTCTACGCTGAACTAAACCCGCCTGTCGACAAATTTGCGCCGCAATCTCGTTGTGCGGCAATCCGGCCGCGGAGAAGAGCGGAATCTTTTGCCCCCGAGCGATCGAATTCATGACGTCAATGGTTGAGATCCCCGTCTGAATCATCTCCTCCGGGTACGTTCGCTCGCTCGGGTTAATGCTCGCCCCTTGAATATCCAAATACTTCTCCGCCATCACCTTGGGACCACCATCGATCGGGTTCCCGCTTCCGTTAAAGATTCTCCCGAGCATGTCTTCACTCACCGGCGTCTTGAGCACCTCCCCCGTGAACTCCAACTTTGTATTCTTTCCATCAATCCCAGACGTCCCTTCAAAGATTTGCACCACGGCGCGCTCGCCGTCGACTTCGAGCACTTGCCCACGACGCGCAGACCCGTCCCCGAGACGCACGTTGACGATTTCGGCGTACTTTGCGTTCGCCACCTTGTCCAAGATCACCAGAGGACCAGCCACGGCGGAAACCGTTCGGTACGTCAGGTTTGGCGACGTCGCGTCGATCGTCGCGCGCGCGGCGGCGATTTGTACCGACGCAAAGTCATCCGCGAGGGTGTTTCCGGACATGCTCGGACGAGACGAGATCGGTGTAGGGTTCGTTCGTACGCGCGAGTCTGAAAATGAAGCGGAGTGCGCGTTTGCTTGCGACAAAAAGGGATTTCCGCAAGCGGAACACAACGCAACGCAACGAATGGATTCATTCGTTATAGTTTACAAATTCAATTCATCGAGCGTTCGCGCGCGACGTCTACGTGCCTACCCATCAGAAGAACGAACGTCCGACGGTTCCGAGCCAGTCGGCGGTCTAGTTGTAGTACAACTCCAGGTTCATGCCGTCGTGCACCTCGTAATCCTCCAGCGTGATGTGATCCTTATAAATCGTGTACCACTTTTGAATTCTAATCTTCTCCGGTCGCGTCCCCGTCTGCGCGGCGACGAGTTTCTTCAGGTCACCGATGGTGTCGTCCTCGCTGCAAGCAAAAAGTAAACATTCATTCCTCAGTCTGTCGTCTTCCTCGTACGCGTCGCGGGTCGGCGCATCGATCGATCGAGCATCGCGTCGTTCACACGCACTTGCACTTGACCCTGATCTTCTTCCCGAGTCGGTCGTTGAGCACGACTTCGATCATGACGATTTGGTCGTCTACAACGGGTTGACTGACTGCGTGCCGCAGAGTGACGCACGCACGCGGTCCGTCTCGCGGGACTTTCGTCTCTTCGATCGCGAAACTCCGGTGAAGACGAACGGCGACGGTCGCGTTCGTTCGTTCGCTCCGAGCGGTTCGTTCGTCTCGATGTCGCCCGAACGTGCGATGGACCCGACGCTGGAACTGGAAGAGTCGACGCTGGTTTGGACGAGAGAGTGGATGAAACGAGCGAGCTTTCAAGCCTACACGGTGACGCTCGACGCCACCGAGCGCGGAGGGCTCGGCGTGAACGAGTTGAGGTGTCTCGCGGTGCCGGAAGCCAGCACTTCGGCGGCGGCAGTGGAGATGGAGGGCGCGTCGCGAGTGCAAACTGCTAGACGGTTATTCGAGTCGTCGACGCGCGAGCAAAAAATTGATGAGATTTGGGCGAAAAAAGTCGAGGCGAACGGGGCGTTGTTCAACGGGACAAAGTTTAGATACGCGTCGTGTGCGTTTGGCGACGCGAGCGGTCGAGATGGGGCGGGTGAGGCGGTGATTGTGCTATGGCTCGGATTGACAGATTACAAGACGTTTCTCGGTACGAATTGCGCAGACGATTGGGAAGTTTTGATGCGATGCAACGCCGATGAAACCGCGAACGTCGACGAGGATGTCGACGAAGAGACGCGTGGTGGTATTCGGCGCCGCGATGACGTGGAGCGGTACGCGCACTATGCGGATGCGTTGGGAAATTGCGTCGCGTTGCGAACCGCCGACGACAAATTTATCTGTCTGCATCGAAGCGACAAAGTTGGAGAGGCTCCCAACGCGATCGTTTTCCCGGGCGGTCACGGCGAACCGAGCGAGGTGGGGTTTGATAAATCTTCCGAAACCGTTTTAGACGTTTCGGACCACATGTTTGACAGCGCATTGCATGAATTGGAAGAAGAGCTCGGCGTGCCGCGAGCCGACGTTTCCTACTTTACCTGCCTCGGTATCACCAGGCGTGTCGTCAACGCCCGATCCTGCATGATTTTCTACGCCGAAACCCAACTCACGAGCGCACAAGTGCTCAATCTCTATCCGTCCGCCGCGCACGGGTTCGAGAGCTCCAAAGCGATCGCTCTACGATTTGAAGATTTTGATACGGCGTCGATGCCCGGCGACCACGTCGGCGCCGTCCATCTTCTCGCCCGGTTTCGATCGACACGACGTCGTTAGTGTAAGCGCACGTAAAAACATCCACGCACTCGTGATTGATTATGTTAGCATCCAATAGCACGCAGACGTCTCCGCCGTCGTCGTCCATGTATGATAATTCAGAATGAAAACCTTCGGTCCGGCTGACGCGAGCGAAACTCAAATGTGAACAACATCATCTTGAATAAAAAATCCATCCAAACGTCGCCTCAGACGTCGCCTCAGACGTCGTCTCGTCGCCACCCGCGTCCCGAACGCACGCATGGCGTCACTCAACGTCGCTTCGCAATCCCCATCCGCCCCGCAAGGGCTCGGGCTCGGGCTCGACCGTCGTCCCGACGCGGATAAACTGACGAGTAATCAGCACGCAACGACATCGGTAACAACGAATCGTGATGTTGATCCGACCGACGCCGACGGAGACACGGACGGGGCGGTGTCGGTCCGTGACCTCGTCCGCGCGAACGCGCAACGCGCGGGGCGCGTGTTGCACGCGAATATGCTCGCGGCGAAGCGAGCGGAGGAGCAGGCGTCGTTGACGATCGAAGATCAACACGAACGCGTAGTGAAGTATTTAGCGGCGTACCCGGCGGAAGGGCCGAGTTTGAGAGCGTCGACGCGGATAGACGCGTTGGCGGCGCAGTTTCCGAGTTTGGGAAAGATAATAGATCGGTCTCCGACGGTGAGAAGGATTATGGAGGATGAGAGGGCGTTGTTGTCGTTGACAGAGGCGTTGACAAACGGCGGTACTGGTTTGGCAGAGTTGGTGGCGAATTACGGAGGGGCGAAGAACGTATCGGATGCCGAGGCTATGGAGGAGTTGGAGCTGTTGCAAAAAGCGCGGGATGAGTTGTTGTATTTTAGAACGGGCGTGCCGAGACCTGGGGCTTCGCCGATGGGGTTGCCGGTGCAACCGACGGAGGAGGAGGACGAGGCGTATCTGGTGAGTGTGAGCAAGGGTGGGGAAAATGATGAATTTCCGCCGGTGAGGGATGTGTATCTCAGAGCGCACGCCAAAAAGATGGACATCGTCGTGCCGTTCACCGCGGCGTTTCTTGCGTTGATACTCGCGGCGTTGGGGTGCAAGTTTGTGAGCTTTACAGTGTGCTTTTGCGCCGGATGCCTCTTGTTAGCCGTGGCGCATCAACACGCGCGGCGGCAGGTGCAGTATCACTACAACAACCGCAACATCGGTACGATGGCAGCCATGACGGTGCACGCGCTCGTTTTTACGACGGCGATTCAGTTTTACACCGTGCTCATGCCAGCTTACTTTGCCGAAGCACCCATCTTTGCCATGGTGGACGCCGTCTGTTTCGTGTTGTGTCCGTACCTCTTTTACAAGACGTACGCGTTGGGTCCCGGTTACTGTCCGACGGCGGGCAGCGACTTTCACTCGTGGAAGATGACGATGGAACGGGTGAGTGCGACGATGGGTGGGAAGAATCAAGCGGAGAACGCGGCGTTGATGATGCAGAAGAACAGGTACTGCAAGACGTGTCACGCCGCTCGACCGTTGCGATCGAAACATTGCTCCATGTGCAATCGCTGCGTGAACAAGATGGATCATCACTGCCCCATCACGATGACGTGCATCGGCGCCAACAACCAGCGGGCGTTTCTCTCCGCGACGAGCACGATGCTCGTCGGTCAGAGCTTGTTCCTTTACTTTAGTTCAAAATATTTCGGCGAGCTCGTTGACGCGCACAGCGCGCAGTCGTCGAGCTTTGGCGTCTTAAATTTCTTCATCGTGAGATGGCGCGCCTGGAACGACGCGCCCTACGGCATCGGGTTGTTTTTCCTTCAAATCTTCCTGACGCTGTACTGCGCACTCATCGTCGGCCGCATGGCTTTCGGCGTCGCCACAAATCTCACGGTGAACGAAATGGAAAACGCGTGGCGTTACGAATACCTTCAATCTGGCGACGAAAAGTATCCCTACCGCAACGTCTTTGACGCCGGGCCGAGAATCAACTGTCTCACCTTTTGGCGCGATGTGGACAAGAAACGAGACTGGGATGGCTACCACGCCGCCGCCGCGCGCAACCAAGCTGATCTTCCGGTGTGTCCGCGCTTTAGCTATGGTTGGTTTCACGGTTCATCCGTGATGCCAAACGCGTTGCGCGCGATTTGCAAACTCCACTCTGAAGGTCCGTTGTTACCACCGACCGCTGCGAGCGGCGCCGCCGCCGGCGGCGACCACCACGGGCACTCGCACGGGGGTAGACCATGTCAACACGATCACGGCCACGGGCATTCGCACGGCCACGTCGCGCACGCCGTTTGAGAGAGACCAAACGTTTTCAATTTTAATACTCTGATTAATACTCGAGCGTCGCATCAAACTTCACCTCACTCATCCACCGCACCGCACTTCGGTCCGTCCCATCCGACCCGTCATGAGTCGCACCACCGCGCGTCGCCAACGCGGCGTTCACCGCGCGCGCGACTACGACCCAGAGTTTGGCGACGCGGACGACGACGCGCGAAAGTATCGCAAGAGTTTCGTTGGACGTTCGAGACGCGCGAGGCGATTACTTCGAAAGTTTCCAGCGCTCGCGCGCGTGGTGGATCGACTCTCGACGCGAACGGGAGCGTTGGGGGTGGTGATGGTGTTGATGTTCGTGTTGGCGGCGTCGAGGAGCGGCTCACGCGCGCGTCGATCGTCGATGTCGTCATCGTCGTCGTCTTTTGGTCAAGTTGAAGATCTCTCGTCGCGAGGAGGACGCGCGCCTTCGTCGGTTTCGCGCGACATCGACGGCGGCGCACCCGTGGTCCGTTCGTCCAACGGTGCCACGCAAGGGTCACATCGTCGA
>Ga0181575_10003426_pt1 | contig 11185 bp, 3 predicted proteins | sample 101ome_23_FD_145599 | JGI IMG/M metagenome (GOLD analysis project Ga0181575, IMG submission 145599) | Coastal salt marsh microbial communities from the Groves Creek Marsh, Skidaway Island, Georgia - 101411CT metaG (spades assembly) | ecosystem: Environmental > Aquatic > Marine > Intertidal zone... | reverse complement strand
TCTTACGTTGGGCAAGTTGTTTCGGTTCGTTTTGTTGGTTCGAGTGTTTATGGAACTACAAACCCACACATTGATGATGTTGTTGTTGCTGAGGCGCCAACATATCCGATAGCAGTACTATCAACTGAAGAAATTGTTTTTGGACCAACCTTCATTGGGGGTTCGAATAGTCTTGATTTTGCTATTATGAACACCGGGGGCAGTGATTTAACAGCAACTACTGCTAGCAATAATGCAAAGTTTTCAGTGTCTGCTTTAACAGGGCGTATTTCTCCTGGGGAAATGGCCTTGGTTACTGTTACATATTCTCCAACTGATGAAAGCATAGATTCTGGATACATTATTGTTACCCACGATGGGGATTCTAGTCCAGATAGTGTTATGGTTGAAGGGACAGGCAGTTTAAATATAATTTCTGAAGGCTTTGATGGGCCATGGGTGGGTGACCCAGCAGCGCCTGCGGGCTGGACGGTGGTTAATAGCGATGGTGACGGCTATACATGGACCCAAGCAAATACATATATTTCATTTGATGTTAATGGTTTTGCAGCTCACGGAATGGGCAACCAAGACGATTGGCTTATTTCCCCAACTTTTACCCCAGCTGGCAACTATAAACTAAAATGGTGGGATGTTGTAGAGTCTAGTACTTATAACAACACTTACGATGTATATGTTTTTCCCAATGGTGATATCACAGCGGGGGTTAACCTTGGTACATATGATTGTGTAAATACAGACCTAGAACAACAAGTATTAGATCTTTCTGCATATAATGGACAAGCTATTAGTATTGGGTTTCATCAAACGTTTTCTGCTTCTACTTATTATGGTTTTGGTGTCGAAGATGTTACGGTCGAACCCGCACCAACGGCGCCTGAATTAGTATTGAGTTCACTTAGTCTTGATTTTGGGGACGTATTCATATCTAGCTCTAGCCAACTAACTTTAACAGTTACTAATGATGGTGGTGCAGATGCCACTGGTACAGTAGCCGTTGATAACGACAAGTTTGTTGTTGGTTCTGCTATATTAAGCGTTCCTTTTGGCTCTTCTCAAGATATAGTAGTTACCTACACACCAACAGACCAAACAGATGATGTTGGGTCAATTACATTAACGCACAACGGCGCTTCAAGTCCTAATACCGTTCAATTAACCGGTACAGGATCTTTAGATATTTTAAACGAAGGTTTCGATGGTCTTTGGTCTGGTGATCCAGCAGCGCCTGCGGGTTGGACGGTTATAAATAGTGATGGTGATACTAGAACGTGGAGTCAAGCAAATACATATATATCTACTCAACTTAATGGTTATGGTGCTCATGGAATGGGTAGCCAAGATGATTGGTTAATTTCTCCTATAATATCATTAAACGGGGGATACGGTTTACATTGGTGGGATGTTGTAGAGTCTAGTTTTTATAACAACACTTACGATGTATATGTTTTTCCAAATGGTGATATTACAGCGGGAATTAATCTTGGCACATATGATTGTGTTAACACAACACTCACTGAAAGTTTCATAAGTCTAGCTGAATATGATGGTCAGGATGTTAGTATAGGTTTTCACCAAACTTATTCTGGTTCAACGGTTTATGGGTTTGCAATAGAAGACGTTAGTGTTTCGCCTTTGCCTCAAACTCCTATTATATCTGTTTCTGATGAGGCCCTGGTATTCATGGCCACCGCAATTGGTTCATCTAATTCTAAATCAGTAACTATTTCAAACTCCGGCGCAGGTGATTTAACAGGAACAATCACCTATAGTGATGGTTTTTCTGGTTCAAATTCGTTTACAGCTGGTGACGAATTGTCCATCTTGTTTAACCCAACAACGAGTGGTGCGATATCTGGAACAGCTACACTTTCACCATCGGGTGGTGGAGATGATGTTGTTGTTTCTCTGTCTGGTAATGCCGGTACCTCTGTAGCAACTTGGGATGAAGATGTAGATGGAGATGGTTCTGGAGATTGGCCTGTTGGTTGGCAAACACTTCAAGAGGTTCCCGGAATTGGATCTGGTTGGGGTTTTTATGGCGGCGGTGGAAATACTGGTGATGGCTACACTAATGCAGATGCTGGAGGTCCTGGAACAGTTAATAGTGACTGGCTGATTTCTCCAAAATACTCTGTCGTTGCTGGCGATTATTTTTCTTTTTATGCTAATGATGACGGCGGAAGTGTTACTTGGCCTGATATTATGACTGTTCATGTTTCAACAACTGGAGGGTCAGATATTGTTGATTTTACGGTTGAACTAGATTCAGTTTATAATATGGGGCAAGTTTGGCTTCCATTTTCTTATGATCTTACTGAATATGCAGGGACAGAAATTAGGGTTGCAATAGTATATAGAGGTGAGTATGGATATGGATTAAATATCGATGACGTAGCTGCTCCTGAAATAGTATTAGAAGCTGGTCCTGTCATTTCTGATTATCCTCCTTTATTAGATTTCGCAATTGGTGGCACCATAGATGTTGGTTCTACAGCATCGCTTGTTTTTGATTATTTCAATTCTGGGGGGAGTGATTTAGAAGTATCAGCTGTTACTTTTGATGGACCTTTTTCTCTGGCCTCTGATGTTACACTTCCTATTGTTACAGCCTCTGGCTCTATAGGTAGTTTTGGTGTTGTTTTTTCACCTACTGAGGATGGTGTAGCTGAAGGTTCTATGGTCGTAACAAACAATGCTGGGGATGACCTAACCATCCCATTATATGGTAACGCGTTTGGTGGTGTTTACAGAGAAGACTTTGGTTACGTTGGTGAAGATGGTTACCTTACTCCATGGTCTGCAGGTTGGATGTTTAGTGATGATGGTGTGATGTGTCCAACTGATCAAGCTTGTTCTAATGCAACAGGTGGATCCTGGAGCAGAGCTAGTCTCTCTGGTCAAGGACTAATGTATCACGCTTGGAATAGTGCAACTGATGCTGATACAGCTATTTCTAGCGCAATAGTGTTGCCAGACTTAGAGAATGGTTACCATTATGAATTAGACACTTATGAATATATGGCATATGGTTCGGATGCAACGTTAAGTGGGTTTGCGGTTTCTACTGATGGTGGAGCTACATTTACGCTTATTGGAGAGACTGATTATACAGCAAATGGAACTTTTTATAATAATTATGACTTAACTGGTTATGCTGGACAAACCATTCATATAGCTCTCGTTTATCAAGCAACTTTTGGAAATAGTTGGGGAGTGCTAACGATGGAAATCCGAGCTAAAGAAGATCCAGTCATTCCAATATTTGCTCACACAAAAGCTGTCTTTCCTGTTACTGCTTTAGGAGCATCAGTTGATAAGAAAATATATTTTCAAAATGTAGGTGCTGGTAATTTAACTGCAAATATTACTTATCCTGCTTCGATGACTGGTCCAACTAGCATTACAGATCTAGCCCCAGGAATTCTTGATTCAATGGTTGTTACATATACCCCTTCCACAGCTGGTATCGAGTTAGGTGATATAATTGTAGATGGAAGTGGGTCTGGAGCTGCTGTAGTTTCTTTGGGTGTTGAGGCAAATGCCGGCGAGCTTGCATTTGATATGGTTTCAAGAAATGCTGGTTGGAAGCAATACAGTCTTGGGGGCGAAACATGGGTTGCGCCATCAGGAAACGTATATCCTGGCATTTGGAGATGGTGGGGAGGAGATGGACACGGTTCAGCAAACTATTATGGTGTCTATTCTTATCCAGGTTATTGGGGTGGTGTTGATGATTATTTGGTTTCTCCTAGGTACGATATCAGCGATGCTTCAGAGGTTCTCTCGTTTTTTACTAGAGGAGGTGATGATACAGAAAGAGATTCAATTAATGTTTGGGTAAGCACTGAAGAACCAATTATGGGATTTGTGGTAGAAGAGGGTGGAAGAGTAGATACTGGTTTTGTAAATACAGATGCTTTTAGCCTTGTTTTTGAATCATTGCCTACCAATATAGGCGGTGCGTGGGATCCTGTTAATATTGATCTTTCAAGTTATTCAACAGATGTTTGGGTCATGATTCAATCTGTACAGTACTATGATGATGCTGGAGAACCAAGTGGTTGGATGTTGCAAGTCGATGACCTTGGAACACCAGATATTTACATGAATCCAAACCCTGTATTGTATGTTGGAAAACAGTATAATTTTGGTGTAACTCAACCATCTGGTGATTCTGTGCGTTACTATTTACGTAACACCGGTATGCAAGATCTTGTGATTGATAATATGGAGTTTGAGAATGGCGATTATTTTGATGTTGCCTACAACAGTACGTTTCCGATTACTATTATTCCTGGTGGTATTGATAGTATAGATGTATACTGGATGCCCCAAGAGAACGGCGTTCAGGTAGATACATTGGTTTACTACAGTAATTACACTGTTGGCGACGTTGATGCTTTTGGTAATGGAACAGATCACTCAGTGTTCATTGCTGAAGCCTTCAATGCTCCTCCATCACCTGTAGCTCTTATCGGTCCTGCTGATGAAACAGTCTTAACTATAGATGGTAGTAATGCTGAAGGGCAAACAGGTATTTTTTGGACAAACTCTTCTGATCCAGATGGATATCCTATAGAGTATTTCTTAGAGCTTATTTTTGAAAACACTGGAGATACACTTGATACACTAATTAGTCAATCTAACTTTTTCTTATCACATGAAGAAGTATTAGAATACATGACTGAGGTTGGTGTTACTCAACTTGAAATTATGTGGGACGTATATGCTTACGATGGTTTTGAGGACGTTGAGTCTTCAAATGGTCCTTGGAGTTTGACGATTGATGGTGGATGGGCTCTAAGTGTGGATAATAATACTTTACCAGAGGTTTTTGCTCTACACAATAACTATCCTAACCCATTTAATCCGATAACAAATATCCGATATGATATTCCGGAAGCTAGCGATGTTAGAATAGATATTTATGACCTTGTAGGTAAAAAAGTTAAAACATTAGTATCTAAACAGCATCAACCTGGTAGGTATAAGATTCAATGGAATGCTACCAACGAATTTGGATCTGCTGTGGCAACAGGAATGTATATCTATAAGATTCAAGCGAAGGATTTTGTATCGGTCAAGAAACTATTATTAATGAAATAATAATAGCTTTAATCTTATGAATAAATAAGGGGCTTTCGGGCCCCTTATTTGTTTAAACTTGATTGAGTTTTATATTTAAAATCAATATAATAAAATGAAAAGTTAGTTTTTAGTTAAGGAGAAACGATGCAAAAAAATAGTTTAAACAAAGTAATTCTTATTGGAAATCTTGGGCAAGATCCTGAAGCAAGATTTACACCTCAAGGGACTGCTGTTACTAATCTAAGTATTGCCACAAATGAATCTTGGAAAGACCAAAGTGGTGAAATGCAAGATCGCACAGAATGGCATCGTGTAGTCATGTATGGTCGTATGGCCGAAACTGCTACCGAGTATATGAAAAAAGGACAGATGGTTTATGTGGAAGGCAGACTTCATACTAGAGAATGGGAAGATCAGAACCAGATCAAACGAAAAACAACTGAAATTAGATGTGATAACTTTACAATGTTAGGAAGAAGGTCCGATGCGCCAGCAGGTCAATCACAAGGCGCTATGTCACCATCTCCATCAGCACCAGATTCAGAAGCAGATGACGATCTTCCGTTTTAGTTAGATTAATTTCTATAAATAGACGATTTGTATGGAGAATGTTGGGCTTCCAAAATTTATAAGGCCAAGACCATATTGGATACAGTATGTCTCTACCTACATTGTTTTTTTTCTTTCTTTATTTGTTTGCAAAATAAAAGTTAATGGAAAAAAAAACATACCTAAGGGCACCCCATTAGTTTTAGCTTCAAATCATTTTGGTTATTTTGACCCTTTTGTTTTAGTCCATGCAATTCGAAAACCTATTGATTTCATCATGCAAAAAGAGCTTGGTATTGAATTGCATTTTCTTTTTGCTCCCATGATATATGGTGCAATCTTAACCGATAGAAATAAAGTTGCTCCTTCAACCATAAAGGAATCTATTAAATCCATAAAAAAAGGAAAGATTTTAGGAATTTTTCCTGAAGGAGGTATTACTAGCACCGAGCTTACGAAAGCAAAACCTGGTGCTATATTTATTGCTAGTAAAGCAAACACAAAAATACTTCCTGTTTCTATAAGCGGAGGAGATAATGCATGGGACGATTTACTCAGTGGTGTTCGGTCGCGAATTACTGTTAATATAGGTAAACCATTCGGTCCCTTTGATATAAAGGGTAGCAAAGAAGAAAAGATTTCTAAGTTAGAGGATTATAGCCAAGAATTAATGTGCCGTATTGCTGCTTTACTGCCAGACGATAGGCACGGTGAGTATTCTAACGATAAAAGAATAACTAAATACCGAAACGAAAATAAATTAGATTTGTTTTAGTATATTTGAAAGTCAGTAATAATACTGCTGATACAACAGGTTAGATTTTTTGCAAAAGGGATATGCAGAAATTCATTTGGACCATGTGCATTGGATTGAGGACCTAATACTCCAGTAATCACAAATTGGGCTTTGGGAAATTGTTTTCCGAGCATAGCCATAAAAGGAATAGTTCCGCCTTCTCCGATTGTGCAGGGCATCTCATTAAAGTATTCTTTTGATGCTTTTTCAATAGCATCCAGCAACCAAGGTTTGCTCTCTGGTGCGTTCCAACCTTCAGCGGCCTCTTCAAATTCTAATTCTACTGATGCGCCATACGGAATATTACTTTTTAATATTTTTTCTATGGCATTTACAGCAATTTTAGGGTTAACCATTGGTGGTATTCTCATGGATAATTGTAGTGTGGTGTAAGGTCTTAATACATTTCCAGCATTTGCTGTAGATGGCATTCCGTCAGAACCCACAATGGATAAAGCTGGCCTCCAAGTTCTTCTTAATACTCCTTCAACATTATCATTCGTTGAGGGTTCCATTCCATTCTTCCATGGAAATTCTTCAACAACTTCATTGCCAAGAATGGAAACTAAATTTTTGGTCTCTTCTATGCGATAATCTGGTATTTCCGTATTTAATTCTTCCAATAGTATTTCACCAGTTTTTTCATCTTCTAACCTTGAAAGGAGGGACCGTGCTATTCTAAAAGAGGAGGGTACATGCCCGCTTGCTCCGCCCGAGTGGACGCCCTCTTTTAATACACCTACTTTCATTTTTAAACCAATGAGCCCTCGCAGTGAAGTAGTTGTCCAAAATCTTTTATAATCACCAGCTCCAGAGTCTAAACATATTACCAAATCAGGAGACCCTATGGTATCCGAGCATAAATCCATATAGTGAGGTAGGTCTGGAGAGCCGCTTTCTTCTGAAAACTCTATAAGAATCAATATTCTAGGATGATCAATTTTTTGCTCTTTTAGTGCATTAATACTGGCAATTGAGGCAAAAAGTGCATATCCATCATCTGCTCCACCTCTACCATATAGTTTTTCATCTTTTATTACAGGCTTCCAAGGACCAAGATCATCGTTCCATCCTTCCATTTCTGGTTGTTTATCTAAATGGCCGTACATTAATATATTGCCTTCCTTAGTCCCTGGAATATCTAACAGCAACAATGGCGTTCTGCCAGGTGATTTTTTGATGATCATTTCAGAGCCAACTGGTTTGTTTTTTTCTGTCCAATTCGCAGCAAGATTTAAAACCTTTTCCATGTAACCATGCTCTTCCCAATCTGGGTCAAAGGAAGGTGATTTGTTTGGAATTTTTATATAATCAACCAAAGTAGGGACGATTTCACTATCCCAAAAATCATGTATATGTTTTTTTAAATTTTCTGCGCTCACTTTATTTTAATAATATTTAGTTTCATAGTGTCTTTCTAATTTAAAATAAGAAATACGATCTCTCGAAACATACCCTTATTTTTTTTATTTTTCCAGATCTTGAAAACAATTCTGAGCTCATCTCTTTGGAGAGTGAGTCGCCATTAATATTTTCATTTTCATTATTAGCATATGATACGGAGATGCTTTGGCCGACGTCTCTTAACTCATAAACAATCGGTACTTGGCAATATGTAAACGCTAATTGATTTTTATTTAGATCAAGATGGCACATGCTTTGGTGCACATCCACATAAGAAAAAGTAGAGCTTTCGGTTAAAAACTCTGATATCTTTAATAGCTTAGGGTTGAAAATTAATTTCCCACTATTAATAATGCATCCTAATTCTCCTATTCTAGTAATGATCTCTTCTTTAACTTGCCCTGTCATTCCAGGCTGCTGAGCGCCTCTTTTATAGGGTGTGTGTGAGTAAGGGTCATAAGGGAAGGCGCCGTATTGCTCTGGCGTTTTATCTGAACTAAGTCCAGATCTAATCTTATAATATAAATTACCGAGGTCTCTCAATGTGTCGATACTCTCACCCGTTTGAATAGCTTTAAAATAAAGTTCTTGAGTAGCTAAAAGCAGTTTAGAAACCATGTGCCAATATATTGATCCTATTCCTTCGTAGCCGTACATAGTACCAGATCTTCCAGTGTAGTTTTGATGATCAAAAACTGTTATGTAGTGATGAAGAATTTCACTTTTTTCATTTTTTATGAGTTGTCTTAATTCCTCATTCTTAGAAAGTTTGTCTAATTCTGCTTTTAAATATTTAGAATTAATTAAAGAATCGTTAAACCTGTATTTACCTGAACTGTCTTTATATACAATGTCAGTGTTATTACGCTTTAAAAGGGCTTTGAACAAGTTAGACATATTTACAATATCTTCAGGTATTATGTTTTTTTCTAGAAATCTTTTTAAACCTTTTCTAGGGTATAACATAAAGCTATTTTGCTCTTTTTGATACATATCACTTTTGAAAAGAGCATTTAATACTTTCACTGCATTTTTAGGTTCGACTTTTCCAGAGCTTAAGGCAGATACTTGGCCCTCTAACATGGAGTAAAGTGATGTAACATTTATTCTATCAGAATTGTCAATATTTATTGTGTTATATGCACTATAAAGTGATGCTCTATAGCTGTTGTTAATTGAGTTTTCAAAGTGGGCCAGCACAAGGTTATTAAAATTAATTATATCAATGACTTTTATTTTATTTTCGCCACTTGAACTTTTGTTATATGTTTTTTGTCTATAATTTGAAAAAAGTTTTTGTAACTCTTGAACAAATGTTTTTCTTTTAACTGCATCCAACTTTTCATTTATAGTTGGTGAATATTTCTCGTAGGTCTCTTTAGTGTCTTCAAACCAGGCAAGAACCTCATTTGATATTTCAAACTCAGTTTCATTTACATCTTTTAGTACATTGTTAATAAATGATATGTGTCTGTTTAAATAATATAGAGTTACCATTGAAACACCATAACCGACTAGCGCATTATTTGCATCATTCCATTCTGGCCTTTGGGTGTTTAACCATATGCCACCATCTGGAATGAAATTTGATAGTTTAGATAATTGAAGCACTAAAAGTTTTTCCGCCATGGATACGTGCACCACCTGATCTTGATCAAGCACTAACCTAGCATCTGTGCCTATCTTTTTAACATCATTCATTATCTTTTGGTGAAGAGCGTGATCAAATTCTATTGTGTTTTTAGGGTCTTTTAAGATTTCCTCATCATTTTTTATTTTATATGGGACGTTAGCGATACTAAAAATTTTTTTATTTAAGGAATCTAATATAAAACTACGATCTATCTGCCACTGACCTTCTAACAGTTTTAGTAAATATATGATTTGATGATCATTCCAATATCCAATATGACTCCAGGTATCATCCTCATCCACAACTTCCCAATCAATACCCTCTTTATTTATTCTGTAAGGATTGTATCCGTCTTTTGTGGTGGCATTTAAAAACTTAGATATTATCGATGGCAGCGATTTTGGATAGCTTATTACTAAACCTTCCCAATTTTGGAATATATCTCTCCAATTTCCTTCATGATAATACAAAACAGAATCACCATCATTTACTTTTATGTTAAACTTATTCCATGGTCTACTTGGGTCACCATGCCTTCTACCAAATGTGAGCGGTAAGTACTCGTAACATAACCTAGTGAAAGAGGGATTCTTTTGGTTTTCTCCAAAATTTATAAGTTCGCCTATTGTTGCTTTTTCATTTAGTTGATCAAGCGCATTTACTATTGAATGATAAATAGTTTTATTTCTTAGTTTTAAAAACTTAATGAAATCTGGTTTATTTATATCATAATTATGAACAAAGATTCCACCTCGCATTATATTGAATAATACATTTGAGGTGTGATGTAGGGTGTTGTTTTTTGATGATGTGACCTGGAATCCGTCTGCACTACCAAGGTATTTTATCAAAGAGTGTTGATTTTGCTCTATGCTTAAATCAATTTCATTTTTGATAAAATTTATTTTCTCATTTAAATCTACAATGCTCTCATGATTTTGATTAACATCTAAAACAATATCCCACTCAGCATTTTGATTACGTTCTAATGTTACTTGGCTGTTGACAAAATAAGAACCTGGAACACCTGTTAATACTTCAGCATAAATATTTGCATTTGCGTTGTTTGGAGATGATAGGCTTGGTTTAAAATTAATGTCGCTGCGAACCCATACTATATTTGCATTTAGTGCCTCACCCGGATCGGGTCGGTCCATGATTAAGGACCCAAGTGAAAAGATTCCAAGTTTTGTATCTTTTATTATTTCAGAGTGTTTATATGCATTGGACAAATTGCTTAAAGACTGTTGAGTTTGTACATCTAAACCAGATGGAAGAATGTTCTGAATCCCATCAATTATTTTAAAATTAAGGTCTTCATTTGAATTATTGACAAGTTCAGTTCTTTTAATAAAACCATATTCTCTACTAGTAAGCCATTGATATCTAAACGTTATGTTTAAGTCTTTGTTTATTTCTTCAAATAAAATATTATCTCCGAGTGCGTCCTTGTATAGGTTTTTTTCAACATTGTGTTTCGGAGGTAAATAGGAAAGAGGGCACCAGATATCAAGTTTATTGTTTTCTTTATATATTTCAATTGTTGTAGTTGGCCCTGTGGTGTTTAAGCTTGAATGAATTAAGTTATCAGTTATGTAGGGGAAGAGGGAGTAGTCTGCTTTTTCTCTCCCAGCAGTAAGTGCGCCATTGCTTGATATAAACATCCAATGGTTATCGCTGCTAGTTAAGCTCATTAAAAATGGATCAATTCG
>Ga0181575_10003425_pt1 | contig 11187 bp, 10 predicted proteins | sample 101ome_23_FD_145599 | JGI IMG/M metagenome (GOLD analysis project Ga0181575, IMG submission 145599) | Coastal salt marsh microbial communities from the Groves Creek Marsh, Skidaway Island, Georgia - 101411CT metaG (spades assembly) | ecosystem: Environmental > Aquatic > Marine > Intertidal zone... | reverse complement strand
TCCACTTGAGAATGCGTATCTTGAATTACGGATAAGGCGGTCGAGAGCCCTTTGAGCCCGCCATCATCAAGCGTTTTCACAACCCGTGAGGTGCCGATCTTATAACTCACGCCATTCTCATCGCCCTGTATTGGCTGGACCTTGTAGGAGGTTTCTCCCTCCAACAGCACCGGCCCAGTAGAATGCTCTCCTAATCTTATATTGACATCAAACCGTGGGCTATAATTGACCGTTATCCTCACCTTTTGAGAAATTTCTGAAATTAAGCGATCGCGCTCATCCATCAGGGCATTCGGTGGTGAAGCCCCTAAATTTGAGGACCGTAATTTACCATTCACAGACGCCAACGATTCCACAAGCCGGTTCACCTCGTTCACTTCTTGATCAATCGTACCGGAAATCTGAGTTTCTAAATCCCGTAAAACAAAAGCTGTTACGTTAAAGGCGTTGGCCAAGCCATTGCCTTGCTCGATGGCCGCGGCGCGGGGCGCCAAATCACCGGGGCTTGCCTCAACATCCGATAGGGTGCGGAAAAATTCAGTAATCTGCGAGGATAAATCACCCTCGCCAGGCAAAATGGCATTTTCCAACCGTTCCATAGACTCCACAAAGGTTTGTGACGATTGGAACCGGCTTTCCGATGAATTGGAGCTTGAGGCTAAAAAAACATTGTAGGCACGGCGCACCTCGCCCAAGTTAACACCCAAACCGATTTGAGAAGTGATCGAGGTAAGCTCACTTTGACTGCCTGAAACCTCGGTCAAATCTGCACTGCGCTTGCGATACCCTTCCGTATTCACATTCGCGATGTTTTGACCGGTCACATTCAGCGCTTGCCGTTGCGCCTGAACTGCCGATTTGCCTATGTCAAATAAGCTTGCCAACCAACTCTACCCCGTTACTTGCGTTCGAACTGTTGAACAAGCGCCTCAGCAATTCCCAGACTGTTACGTTTTGAAATTGTTTGCGAAAACTCTTGATCCATCATCTCTAAGAACGGCTGCGTTCCAGAGTTGCTTAGAATATCCTCCGACAATTTCGCTGCCCGGCTGGTTTTCATCAATTCGTTGACAAAAATCGCTTCAAATTGTTGCGCGACCTCTTCCAAAGAGGCTCTGCGGTCAATACGCTCAAGCGCCGAAGGCTCTGCCCTGGCGCTGTGCGAAACAAATGCTCTGACTTCATCCACCATCGTGTTTCCTAAATAATAATCAACTGCGCGCGCAGCGCGCCAGAAACCTTCAACGCTTCCAATATGGCCACCAAATCAGACGGCGTTGCGCCAACGGCATTGATCGCATCGACGATATCTGTCAGCTGAATACCCGGATCAAACACAAAGGCTTTGGCCATTTTTTCTTCTGCATCTACAGCACTATCCGGGGTCACAACGGGTGCGGCCGGCGTGGCCACAACGCCTGCATCATTGGCAATCACATTGGTCTGGGTTTGCACGTTTGGATCTTCGGTCACGCGCACGGTCAAGCTGCCATGTGTGATAGCAGCCGGCGTTACACGCACATTCCCATTGATGATGATTGTACCCGTTCGAGAGTTTACAATCACCTGCGCGGGCGGGGTGGCAGGTTCCACTTCAACGTTTTCAAGAAGGCTAACAAAAGATACACGCTGCGTTGGATCCGCTGGCGCTTGCACGCGAATGGAGGAGCCATCAATCGGAACGGCCGTTCCCTGCCCAAAAATATCATCCACCGCGCGTGACACCGCGCTGGCGGTTGAAAAGTCACTGCGGTGAAGGTTTAAGATCAAAAACTCGTTTTCCAAGAAAGGTGTCTCGACCATTTTTTCAACAGTCGCCCCCTGAGGAACCCGGCCAACTGTGGGAATATTAACGGTTAATGATGATCCATCGGCTGCAGCAACGCCCAACCCCCCGACAGCCAGATTTCCCTGCGCAATCGCGTATGTTTGCCCGTCAGCACCCAAAAGCGGTGTCATCAAAAGCGTTCCACCGCGCAACGATTCTGATGCGCCCAGCGCCGAAACGGTGACATCAAGCGTTTGTCCAGGTTTGATAAACGGAGCCAAATCGGCCGTTACCATCACCGCCGCTGCGTTCGCCCCCGACAAACCAGAAGTGTCCGTTGACATGCCAAAACGCGACAGCATGGCCTGCATAGATTGCAAGGTGATCCCCAAATTGGCATCGCCCGTTCCCGATAAACCGACAACCAAACCATATCCAACCAATTGATTGTTGCGCACCCCGGCCAAATTGGCCAAATCTTTTATACGGTCCGCATAGGCTAGGCTGGCCAGCCCTGAAAGCCAAAAGCAGAATGCAAAATTAACCAAAAGTCTCATTGTTTATCCTACTTAAATTGGTGAAACGACGCTGAAGACCTTTGAAAGCCAGCCCTTTTTAGACGTATCCGCCAATTCGCCCGCGCCAATATAGGTTATTTCGGCATTGGCAAGGCGGTTAGAGTTCACGATATTTCCATTGCCAATATCTTGCGGTCGGACAATCCCCTTAACGCGCACATACTCATCGCCATTATTCAGCGTCAGCTTTTTCTGGCCCAAAATTTCCAGATTTCCATTTTGGTACAGCCGCACGACCGAGGCCGATACCAATCCCGTTACAGCATTGGACTGAGAGGCCGACCCGGAGCCTGTAAAGGCTTGCGTGGTGCCCAACCCGTAATCTGTTGATGCAGCATTGGGGAATATGCCTTTTGGCAATGTGACACCGAAGCTGTCATCTTTGCCACTCGTCGCAGATTGCGATTTGGTGGCCTGAAAGCTTTCATTCAGTGAAATGGTAAGGATATCGCCAACTTTTGAGGCTTTGCGTTCCGAGGCAAATAAGCCCTGCGCATTGCCATCAAAAATCGCCCCATCAGCCACCTGAGCGGTTTCGGTTTCTTCTGGAAACACCGGCGCGAACTCATCGCTGGCCAATTCTTCAACATAGGTCGAACATGCCGACAAACTGATGCAAAACAGAACCGAAAAAAGAGTGATGATGCGCATTTTATGTCAGCCTATAGATTGTTTGAGATATATTTCATCATCTCATCCGCTGCGGTGATCGACTTTGAACTCACCTCATAAGCGCGCTGCGTTTCAATCATCTCGACCAATTGCTGCACAACATTCACATTCGAACTTTCCAACGACCCCTGCACCAGTTTACCGCGGCCTTCCGTGAAGGGAACTCCGATTGCGGGCGCGCCGCTGGCTGCCGTTTCGACCAAGAAGTTTTCACCCAAAGCTTTCAAGCCCCGCGGATTGGCAAAACCTGCCAAAGTAATTTGGCCCAATTCGCTGGGCACTGCCTCACCAGCCAATAAAGCGGTAACCAGCCCATCTTGAGAAATATTGATTTGCGAAGATCCAGAAGGGATAGTGATTTGAGGTTGCAGCACATAGCCACTGGATGTGGTCATCAAACCATCTGCGTTTCGCGAAAAAGTACCGTTACGCGTATATCCAATATTCCCATCAGGCATAAGAATTTGAAAGAACCCGTCGCCATCAACCGCCACATCCAAGGCGTTATCTGTGGTAATCATACTGCCCTGAGAGAATTTTTTCTCGGTGCTGACCGCACGCACACCCGTGCCAAGCGCCAAGGAAGATGTCAGCGCCGTATCTTCAGAGGTTTGATCACCGCCAGAGCGTGATATTTGATAGAGCAAGCTTTCAAAATTCACCCGGTCACTTTTAAAACCAACCGTATTCACGTTGGCAAGATTGTTTGAAATCACTTGCATCCGGGTTTGCTGCGCGGTCAAACCGGTTTTCGCGACATACATTGCTGAAGAAGACATTTTGGCACCTCTCTTTTGCATCCAGTGATGCAAATGATGTGCCAAGATTTGAAATAGGCGGCGTTTATTGAAATTAATCAAAGCGCCAACTTTCAAACAAGCATAGACGGCGCTAAACTATAGGCTTGCCCTGCAGAACAGCTTTCTTAAGTGCCCGGAAGGCGCATAATGCGCGTGGTTGCTTCGTCTAGGTTCTTAGCTTCTTTGATAAACTTGACGTTCAGCTCAAAATATCGCTGGCCCTCAATATTTGCCAAAAGCGCGTCTAAGGCTGTTGCGTTGCTGCCTTCCAAGAAACCTTGCGCAACTTCGGCGCGCTGATCCGCAACCGGCATTTCATTTTTATTATACGGGCGAATATAGCCATCTATCGATTTTACCAATTGCGCGTCTTCGGCCAATGTCGTCCCTAAGATCGCAATTTGTTGCCGCGTTCCGTCTGGTGCATCAAGCGGTTCGATCAAAACAACGCCCGACTCGTCAATGATCAAATCGCGATTTTGCGGCACAGTGATCTTATTCATATTATTATCGAGCATGTAATTGCCGGCGCCATCGGTCAAAAACCGATCTGCGGTTATGGCGAAATCACCGCGCCTTGATAACGCGATATCAGCACCGTTTTTCGGCTCGATAAAAAAATACCCTTGATCACGGATGGCAAAATCCATCCGCTCATCCGTGCGTTGGATTGCGCCGTTTTGCGACGAAAACAACGTTTCCTGGCTGGCCTGAGCGAAATATCGGCTTTGATATTGGTCCATATTGGCCAAAAAGGTACTGGCGCGCACAGTTGACAGATCTTTTTTGAAACCTGGCACGTTTAAATTTGCCAGGTTTTGCGCGTTTACCCTTTGGTCAAAGCGTGAATTCGAAAGAGAATTCAACGCTGTATATATCATCCGATCCATATCAGACCCCTGCTATGCCCACCTTAGCCTTACGAACGAATATTAATGATCGCTTGCGTCAGCTGGGTCGAGGTTTCAATCGCTTTTGACGAGGCTTGGAAGTTTCGTTGCGCTGTGATCAAGTTCACCAGCTCTTCGGTAATATCCACGTTTGAGCGTTCCAAAGAACCTGATTGAATAGCACCAAAACCTTCTGCACCCGCTTCCCCGAAGGTCGGCGTACCAGAGGTGGCCGTTTCAACAAAGGTCGCGTTCCCAACCTGTTTCAAGCCGTTTTGGTTGTTAAAGTTCGCAAGAACGATCTTACCCAAAGGTCGGTTTTCACCGTTTGTATAATTGGCGCGCAACAAACCGGTCGCGTCGATATCCAAACCATCCAATCGACCAGAGGTAAAACCATCCTGCTCAAGGTTGTTCACAGCAAAGGGCTGTGAAAGCTGTGTTGAAGCACTGTAATCCACATCTAGCGAGATTGAGAAACCGGCCGCCTGTTGTTCGTAATGAACACGGTTCAGCGGGCTGATGATTTGACCAGTTTTATCAAAGGTTAATTCGCCTTCATCGATATAAAGAGGATAGTAATCGGTCACCAAGTTATCGGGTGGTGTTTCCACGATTTCGCCTGCCGCGTTCACATAAAGCGGCACACCTGCATCATTGGTTGCTTGCACCAAGTTTACAATTGTGGGAACCGAACCAACACCCAAAGGCACATCATCTAGGCCTAATTTTGCAGCCCCTTTAACCTTGATCGTAGATTGATCACCCGTTGTGCCCGTCGTGAAAACAAAATTGTTGGTATCCGCTTGATACTTTACAGTAACACCACCTACAACTTCGCCTGTCTCGGTATCAGAAATCTGGTTAATTCTCGTTTGCAATTCTGCTGCAAGGGTCGAGCCAACATAATTTCCTGAGGGGACTTCGATAATACCGCTAATACCATTTACAGACACGTTGAAAACATTCGCGTTACCAGCAGATGACAAGTTAAAGATTTCGTTGAGGGGCTCTGTCGCTGGAGCTCCGATCGCCCGCGCCGGATCCGAAGCTAACCCTCGGGCTGTTTCAAAAACCGTATCGTTTTTACTGGCTCCGACCCCCATCAGGCCATTATCTCCCGTACCCATATATCTGGTAGCCGTATCAAAACTGGCGTTCACAACACTGCCGTCAGTTTCGCTTATAGCATATCGGCCAACCTGAATATTTGAGGCATTTTGGTCAGTATTCACTCCGAGGGCGCCATCTGCGGAAATTGTTTCTCCTGTTGTACCACTCAGGAAAGTAAATGTTTTAGTGTCACTGTTATAGGCAACACTTGCACCAAATCTCTTGGCGTTAATCTGCATCTCGCCACCATCGGCTACGAAAGATTCAGCAGAAATCACCGCCGTCGAACTGATTTCGGTTTGTGGAGAAGAATCTGAAGCGGGGATACCGAGATTGTTTGTTCCATCCGCATCAGATGCACCATAGACCTTAAAGGCCCGGAAGTTTGAATCAGTTCCTGGTCCAATCGCCGTGTGGTTTACACCAAACTGGAAGCGCTGATTCACAGCATCATAACTTACCTTGATAGGTGGATTTTTCTCATCAACCCAAACGGTTGCATTTGAAAAATTACCAGCGTCCAAACCGAGACTCGCCAGAGAGGAGGAACCGCCCAGACTTTCGGAAGACAAACCAGAGAAAACTTCATCATGTGAAATGAATTTCGCGGTTCCGGAGGCTGAAACTGCGTTAGCATTTACAGCAGTGAATGTGCTTCCAGCAGCATAGCTCACACTATTATGCGTTATAGTGCCAGACACTACTTTATAGGTTTTACCTACAACAACGTTATTCGATGAAGTGGTCGTCGCAGAAGTAGTTGGCTTGACACGTCCAGTGCCAGCAAGGGTTGTCACTCCTGAATTGGTGGTAAAGATGGTTCCAAGTGTCGTACTTCCATCATTGCCATCGGCTTGAAATGAGCTTGTGCTGGTTATGGTCGAAAAGTCAGAAGTCCCAACTGAAGTGACGTAATATTCTGTGGAAGCCGAGAGTGCATTGGTACCTGAAACGTTTATCGCGCCTACGTCTGCATGATTATGTTTGTAACCATGCGTTGCATCGCTTGTTTCTCGCAATACTATTTTCTTATTATTATAACTATTTACAGCCCCTTGGGGGTTCAAACTTTCGCCTTCAAAAAACGCTTCAACGTCAGAAGACTCATCACTCAGAATATAGGCTTCTAAAAATGTATCTCCTGATGTGGCACTACCCTGGGTAAGTGTGAAACCCCCATCGGGAAAACCCTCACCAGTCGTGTTAATCGTGATAGAATTGTTATTGTCGATGCTCAAAATCGTAAGGTCGCGGCCGTTGATGATGGAATTTTGATTTTCAAAATTCCCAGCTAAACGCACCACTTCTCCGACAGTAAAATTACTGGTGTCATCTACATCAATGGTTAGCAAGTTGTTAGATGAATCATACACAATCGTACCGCCTGAGCTTACTGCGTCTTTGTTATCGAAAACAGCAAGATCAGGTTTTTTATCATAATATGAATAGGCTAAATGCCTTTCAGCAGAAGGCGACTCGCTAGCATAATCAAACGTTATGACGTCTGTTTTCTCGTATACTGTGTCCATTTGCGCGCCGCTTGACCTTGTAAATAGGTTCGCGTTGACGCCCAAATCTCCGGTGCCATTAATAACATAATCATTCATTGTATCGATAACACGAACCTGAGCGTGGGCAAGAAACTCTTCTCTTGTAAAGTCAGGAGACGAACCGCTCGTGTCGATTCCAACTTGTTCCGTTACATATGATGCAGACAACAAATCTACAGACACAGGGGTCGACAAACCGCTCAGCGTGCCGTCTCCAGTATTTAATGTATAGAAATCAACGGTTAAAGTATCATCAACGTTGGAACGAACTTGGAGTTTATTGTCGTCGCCATAGGCATCATTGATAGCACGCTGCACTTCTGCTGCAAGCTGCGTCGCATTGTAAAACCCTGGGCGCAAATCGATGCTGACGGGAACATCGCCATCATCAACATTGACTAACAGAAAGTCTTTTCCCCAAAAAATAGAACTGTCCGCGTTTCCAGCCTCTCGGGTTGCGTTGAACATCATTGGGTCATTGGTGATCTGAATAAGCTTGTTCCCCTCTTCGCCAAAATCGAAGCTGGTTTGAGACCCGGTTAATTTTGCAGGCTGGGATGGAATGCTTTCGTTTAGATCGTCTTTACGATAGAGGGCCGAACCTTTTCCTTCCGAAAAGTAGTTATCATCAGGGATGTTCGCCACAGTTGTTTCATTCCCAAATCGATCAATGTAAATTTGCTCATTGTTATCGTTCACCGAAGCCACCAGATCGGGGTTGATCACGGTTTCATCGATCACCAGGCGCGTGTCATATTTGTTGGTCGGATCATCCGCTGTGGCAGCTTGCGTTTTGATGAAATATACGGTCGCAATCGTGGGGTTACCCAAATCGTCAAAGATGGTCAGCGAGGTTGAGTTTGTGAAGCTTTCAGGGTCTGAGCTGCTAAATTGATATCCATCGGCAAATTTTGGATTGTCGGTAATCACTGGTGCATCCGCAGGCAAGTTGATCGCAAGATCAATGTTACTTGTCGCTTTTGGTTCACCCGAGGTCACCGGCAATTGCAAGGGCACCGCGTCATTGATGGTTTTCGATGTCACAGATCCATCTTCGTTCACCGGATAGGTCAGCAAGAACTGCCCCGTTGAATCAACAACGTTTCGGTTGTTATCCACGTTGAAAGAACCGTTTCGCGTATAAACCACCTGGCTTGATGTTAACGAAGGCTTCAACGCAAAGAACCCCTGGCCAGAAATCGCCAAGTCAAGCGCGTTTAATGAGGCAGCAATGTTACCCTGGGTAAACTGTTGTTTAACACCTTTCAAGATCGAACCAGAACCAATCGATGAAGAAGAGTTCTGCAATGGAGACGTCGCGAAGATATCCCCAAATTCAGCCCGGCTTCGTTTAAAGCCGGTGGTTCCGACGTTCGCAATGTTGTTTGAGGTAGCGGCAATATCAGCCTGCGATCCATTCAATCCGGTAAGTGCGGTATAAAACGACATCTGTTAGTCTCCCTTAACCCTGGTAACGTCTTCGATTACATCCGATACCGCAGAACATTTGCGGCATCGATGGTTTGATTATTCTCTAATTCAAGATTGGTGGCGCCGGTGTCTTTGTTCAGCTCGGCCCCAATCACTTTGGCGAATAGGTTTGGCTGTAGGCTTTCCATGCCTTCGCCATAATTCACCATCACATCCACACGGATGTTTTTATTGCCATCCCGATAGGCTTGCGGCAGGTCGGTCCATTGGAAGCCAATCATTCCAGAAGCTTGTGGTCCCATTGTTTGCTCTTCAAGCAATTCATTGGTGGCAGCGTCATAAAAATTCACCCGCGTATCAACCGCGGTTTTATCCAGCTCGAACACCCCGTGTAATTCGCCATTTGCATCGGCTGAGGTCATGTCACCGGGCACCAAAACCGAATGGCCCATCACGTTCGAAATCGAGGCAACGCGAAGTTGTTGAACCTCTGCGGCCATGGCTTTCATCGAGCTGGCCATTTCCTCAATACCAGTCACGGTTGAAAACTGAGCCATCTGCGCGATGAAATCGCCATTATCCATTGGAGCCATTGGATCCTGATTTTGCAATTGAGCTGTCATCAGGGTCAGAAAATCTTCTTGCCCCAATTTATCACTGGATTCGTTTACAACATCGCTAGCGCTCTTAATGCCCAGCTTGTCGAGGATCTCTTTTTGCGTTTGCGCGCTTGGGTTATTGCCGATTTCCATCATTTACACTCCAGCTTATTTGCCCATATCGATCGTACGCATCATCAAGGCGCGCATAGTCGATAGAACTTCCAAATTATTTTGATATTGCCGACTGGCTTCCATCATCTCGACCATTTCTTCATCCGAATTGATCGGGGCTTTATACACAAAGCCATCTGCATCCGCGCTCGGGTGACCTGGTTCATAAAGCTTTTCTGCTTCACGCTCTAACGCGACAATTTCATCCGCGGTAACGCTTGCCATCCCGTCATTTTCATATTGATCGCTAAAAACAGTTTCAAAAACCGGACGGATTGGTTTGAAAGCTTCTTCCGGCGTGCTTGCCTTGCTTTCCATATTCGCTAGGTTTGAGGCAATCGTATTCAGGCGCACCATCTGGGCGCCCATCGACTGACCTACAACGTCAAATATGTTTTTAATGTTGCTCATCATTCGCCCTTTATCGCCGTCAACAAGCCGCTAAGCCGCTTGTTGAGAAAGTTAAGAGACGAGATGTAGCGCAAAGAATTTTCCGAAAACTCCATCTGCTCAACCGCCATTTCCACCGTGTTGCCATCGGCGGATGGATTCATTGATTGACGAAACTTAAGCTTCTCAGAGGAGGCTGCACCGCTGAAACCAAAATGCTGCTCATACGACCTTTTCAGCGTACCTTCACCCGCTTTGGCCTTTAAAACCTGTTCAAAATCGATGTCACGCGCCTTGAACCCCGGCGTTGCCGCATTGGCTATGTTTGAACCAATGATCATGTTCCGACGCTCGCGCAGTTTAAGCGCATCGGCGTTGAAGCTAATATAATCCTTGAGAACTTGCATATTCTAACGTACGTTCCTGCCAAACTTTGTTTCAGGAAGAAACTTGCAAGTATTGTGCCAAAATGGAGATGTTGGTTATGGCCAAGCCCCGGCAGCCCGCAAAAAAAACCGCCCCAAAGTCAAAAAAAGCTTCGGCAGGGACGCCCGACGTTGATTTGGGGAAACTGCTGGCAGAAAAACTAAGCAAGCAGCCTTTGGGAAAATCCCTTTCAGTTCTGGAACAAATTTACCAAGATATTGACGATCTTACGATGCGCTTGGATGTGTTGATCTACCGTATCCAAATTTTGAAAAAGCGAACTCTGGGGCTAAAACGCGGTGAGTTTATAGATATGAGCGAAGTGCTCAATCTATTAGAAGGCACCGGGACCAATCTGGCAGCGAAAGCTAACCTGATGGCAAAAGCCGCCGGCGATGCTGCTGGCGATGCAGCGAATGAAGCACCGGCAGCACAAGAGGATGCACCCGTGGAATGGGTGAAGCTAAAACTTCTCAAGGAAACCGAAATTAACGGTATAAAGCTTTCCGCTGAGTCGACAGTTGCCGTTGAACAAATAGCAGCAAAAAAACTTCTCGAGGATGGCGTGGCCGAGGCGGTCGAAGAGCCCGCGGAAGAAACCGCATAAGATGCACCGAGCGCAATGAAATCTTTTTTGACATTGGTGGTAATCCTCTCTGTTGCCATTGGCGTCTTTTACGCCGTGACCTCCTCTAACCTGCTGGTGCGCTATTCTTATGACGTATATGCCTGCGCTTCCCCATCTGGAGAAACCATTGAACTGACATTTAACGATATCAAAATCGGCGAGAACGTC
>Ga0181575_10003412_pt1 | contig 11210 bp, 19 predicted proteins | sample 101ome_23_FD_145599 | JGI IMG/M metagenome (GOLD analysis project Ga0181575, IMG submission 145599) | Coastal salt marsh microbial communities from the Groves Creek Marsh, Skidaway Island, Georgia - 101411CT metaG (spades assembly) | ecosystem: Environmental > Aquatic > Marine > Intertidal zone... | reverse complement strand
TTACAAGTTGCTGGAGCAACATTCTGTTTTAAGATTAAGTATCAGTATTATACAAGAGCAATTTGAAAAAAAATACAAATCTTTTGGAGACTTTTTTATATTAGGTTCAAATAAATATTTTTATGATTCATCAGAATTAAAAATCAGTGTTAATCATAATAATATCGTTACAAAAAATTATCTAAACAGGCAAATTATTTATAATGATTTAGACAAGGGGCAATTAAATCTTTTTGATATTTTGTCAGGAAATAAAAACCATATTGAATTTATGGATTATAAAGGTGATGGGAATAGATATAATTTTCACATTCCAAGTATAGGTTATAAAGGGTATTTTTTATTTGAGCCCACATCAGGAGATTTAAGATTGATTTCTTTAGATAGCGATCACAAACATTCTGTATCTATTAACATAAATGAAATTGAACTTTTAGATGTTTATAACCCTAAAATAAAAAAAGAAGATTTTGAAGTGATTGATTTGCGTGGTTAAATACGTAAAAATATCCTTTTTGTTCGTTATCAGTTGCTTTGGATTGTTTTATGCGTTTAAAAGTATAGACCTCACTCAGCTGCTAGATCATCTATATTCAGTAAATTTATTTAAATTTTTTATATCAATATTAATTTTAATTGCTGCGTGTATAATTAGAGCTAAAAGATTAAAATATCTTGCCTTGCCTGTAGATAAAAGTATATCTACACATCATTTGTTTGGAGCAACGATGATAGGTTATTTTGGAAATGGGATACTCTTCTTCAGATTGGGCGAACTTCTTAAGGCGTATGCTATTTCTCAAGGTAGGCAAATAAAACCTTCAGAATCTTTCGGTTTGATTATGCTTGAAAGATTAGTTGATGCAGTGTCCGTATTTATTCTTTTGGCTATAGCCTTACCTTTTCTGCCTTTAGGCAATAAAATTATAAGATACTGGATAATTGCGTTTATTGTTGTTACTATTTCATTGATATGTATCATAGTAATTTTAAATTTTTTGGATTGGAAATCTATTATTAACCAGTTGGGATTTTTAAATAAAAATTTAAGAGAAAAAATAGCTGATTTAATTGTCAAAATCTATGATGGTTTAGGATTAATTTTTAGAACAGAAAAGAAAATTGAGATTTTAAGTTGTACTATATTAATCTGGTTATGTTATTTTTTGATGACCAAATGGTTGATAGAGTCCTGCCATATTGAGCTAGATTTAATTGATTCTTTCACAATGCTCATTCTTGGTGCAATAATTATTTCAGTGCCAGCATTACCAGGAGGTTTGGGGACTTATGAGGCTGGAATAACTTATGCATTAACGTTTTTATTTTTTGTTTCCAAAGATTTAGCTTTAACATATGCTATAGTTTCACACACTTCGAATTATTTACCTTACATTATTATTGGGTTCTTCTATTTTATCAGAAGCGGTGTAAAAATCAGCTCTGTCAAAAATAATGAGTTAAGTCATGATTAGCAAATATGAGTGTATTTTTCTTGATAGGGATGGGACAATAAATCTTGATCCAGGATATATATCTAGTGTTAGGGATTTAAAGTTCTATGATTATACATTTAAAGCTTTGAAGCTTTTAAAGCCTATAACAAAATCATTCATAATTATCACAAACCAGTCAGGCGTTAGTAGGGGCATTATTAAAGAAGAAAAGTTAATTGAAATAAATTCTTTCATTCATTCAAAATTTTTAGAGAATAGACTTAATCTATTAGACATATATTACTGTACCGACCTACCTGGAAATAGCTCAACATTTAGAAAGCCTGAAGCGGGTATGTTTTTGCAAGCCTCAAGCGAGTACAATATAGATTTAACAAAATGTATTATGATAGGTGATTCATATAAAGATATTGTTCCTGCAAAGAATTTAGGCATGAGTTCATTGTTCGTTCTATCAGGCAATGGAAAAAAAGATTTACATAAATTTGATCATTTATTTAAGCCCGACCATATTGCTGAAAACTTATTTTTAGGTGCTAAGGATTTAATTAAATGAAAGTAGCAGTCATTCTTGGTGGAACTAGTTATGAAAGAGATGTTTCCCTAAAAACTGGGAAAGCAGTCGTCGAAGCTTGTCGTATGAATAACTATGCTGTTGAGATTCTAACTATTGATAAAAATTATAAAAATTTTTTACCAATTTTAAAAAAAGTGGACATTGTTTTTAATGCTTTACATGGAACTTTAGGGGAGGACGGAACCATTCAAAAGTGGTTAGAAGAAAACAATATTAAGTTCACAGGATCAGATTCTATTTCTTCTGCATTATGCATGAATAAAATAGAATGTAAAAAAATTTTAAAGAAGAATAAGTTTCTTACTCCTAAATGGGTTGAGTTTGAACAGAGTTTAGAAATTATTGATGTTTCTTTTCCATGTATCGTAAAGCCAAACGAGCAGGGAAGCACATTTGGTTTATCTTATGTTGAAAAAGCCAAAGATTTAATGCCTGCAATTTTGAACAGTCAAAAATTTGACAAAAGTACATTGATTGAAGAATATATAACTGGCAAAGAAATTACTGTTGGTATAATTGATGAAAATCCATTGCCTATAGTTGAAATATTACCAAAAAATAGAATTTATGATTATAAATGTAAATATACTGCAGGGATGAGCGATTACAATTGTCCTGCAGACATAAAAAAAGCTTTAAGTGAAAAAATTATGAGAGATAGTGTTAAAATTTTTAAACTTCTAGGATGCAAAGGGTATGGTAGAATTGATTTTATAATTGACAAAAATGAAAATTACTACTTTCTAGAGATAAATACCCTACCAGGTATGACCTCTACCAGCTTGCTTCCTATTGCTGCTAAAGCACAAGGGTTATCATTTAGTGAGTTGGTTAAAAAAATAATCGATTTAGGTTTAAAAGGGAAAAACCTTAAATAAAATTTTATGAATAAAAAAATTGTAAATGATTAATTATTATTTGTAAGTTATGAGGCTGTAGGTCTATTTCTAAATATTCATGTATATATAGCGTTTAAATTATTCGTTATGAAATGATAATTGATTTGTCTCAGCTAAGTTATTTGAAAATTATCAAAGAATTGAATTGCCACCGTAGCTCAGCTGGTAGAGCAACTGATTTGTAATCAGTCGGTCGGAGGTTCGAGTCCTCTCGGTGGCTCGTAATTTTATGGAGTTATAAATAATCTATATTGTTATAACTTTCATTTTTGAGTTTGTCGGGGAGATGCCCGAGCGGCCAAAGGGAGCAGACTGTAAATCTGCCGGCGTATGCCTTCGGAGGTTCGAATCCTTCTCTCCCCACTTTGCGAGTGTAGTTCAATGGTAGAACCCCAGCCTTCCAAGCTGGTGATGTGGGTTCGATCCCCATCACTCGCTCTATTCGCCTACGTAGCTCAGCGGTAGAGCACTTCCTTGGTAAGGAAGAGGTCACCGGTTCAAACCCGGTCGTAGGCTCAAAATTCTTTGATTTAAGAAATGAGATTTTAAAATAGGAGTAAAGTAAAAATGTCTAAAGCAAAATTTGAAAGAACTAAACCTCATGTCAACATAGGTACCATCGGTCATGTTGATCATGGTAAAACAACTCTTACTGCAGCGATTACAATGCATCAGGGTGCGCATGGTTTAGCTGAAGTTCGTTCCTTTGATAGTATTGACAATGCTCCTGAAGAGAGAGAGCGTGGCATTACAATACAAACAGCTCATGTTGAATATGAGACTGAAAACCGTCACTATGCTCACGTTGACTGTCCTGGGCACGCTGATTACATTAAAAATATGATTACTGGTGCTGCTCAGATGGATGGTGGTATACTTGTTGTTTCTGCTGCTGATGGCCCAATGCCTCAAACTAGAGAGCATGTTCTTCTTGCTAGGCAGGTAAATGTTCCAAGTGTTGTTGTTTTTATGAACAAAGTTGACCAGGTTGATGACCCTGAGTTGTTGGAATTAGTTGAAATGGAGCTTCGTGATTTGCTTAATGAATATGATTTTCCTGGTGATGATACTCCAATTATCAAAGGTAGTGCTTTAAATGCATTAAATGATTCTAAAGATGAGGTTGCTAATAAGTGTATTGTTGAGTTGATGGAGGCTTGTGACAGTTTTATACCTGAGCCAGAAAGAGATATTGACAAGCCTTTTTTGATGCCGGTTGAGGATGTTTTTAGTATTACTGGTCGTGGTACTGTTGGTACTGGTCGTATAGAGAGAGGAATTATTAAAGTCGGCGATGAGGTGGAGATCGTTGGTATGGGTGATTTGAAAAAGACCACAGTTACCGGTGTAGAAATGTTCCGTAAGTTGTTAGATGAGGGGCAGGCTGGTGATAATGCTGGTTTGTTACTTCGTGGTATAGATAAGGAAGATTTAAGTAGAGGGCAAGTGCTTGCAGTTCCTGGTAGTATTACGCCTCATACTAAATTTAAAGCTAGCGTTTATATTTTGAAAAAAGAAGAAGGTGGTCGTCACACTCCATTTTTTAATGGTTATAGGCCGCAATTTTATTTTAGAACTACAGATGTGACTGGAGTTGTTACTTTACCTGAAGGTACTGAAATGGTTATGCCAGGTGATATGTAGAATTTGAAGTGTCACTTATAACATCAATTGCGATGGACAAGGAGCTAAGGTTTGCGATTCGTGAAGGTGGTCATACTGTTGGTGCTGGTGTTGTAACAGAAATCGTAGAGTAAGTAAAAAAATGGCTAACCAATCTATACGTATTAGTTTAAGAGCTTATGATCATATCTTATTGGATAAGTCTACAGACAAGATCGTCAAAACGGCCAAGTCTACTGGTGCGATTATCTCTGGACCTATTCCACTGCCCACTAAGCGCTCTATTTACACTGTTCTTAGGTCACCTCATGTTGATAAAAAATCTAGAGAACAATTTCAAACAAAGATACACAAAAGAATGATAGATATAATTAATTCAACTCCAAAGACGGTCGAGTCGCTTATGAAGCTTGACTTGCCTGCTGGCGTAGATATTGAGATAAAGGTGTAATTCAAAAAATGCGCGGTCTTATAGGTAAAAAAATTGGAATGACTAGAGTTTTTAATTCTGTCGGTCATTCAGTTCCTGTTACGGTCCTTGAGGTTGGGCCGTGTTATGTAACTCAGATAAAAACTGTGAATAAGGATGGTTATGATGCTGTTCAGCTCGGTTTTCTTGAGTTGAAAAAAAAGCATACTACAAAGCCATTAGATGGTCATTTTAAAAAAAACAATGTTAAGCCTACTAAGGTTTTAGCAGAGTTTAAGAGTGTTCCAGACTTCAATTATATACCTGGACAAATATTCAATGTTAGTTTATTTAATGAAGGTGATTTTGTAAATGTATCTGGTAAATCAAAAGGACGGGGTTTTGCAGGGACTATTAAAAAATACTCTTTTAGTACACAGAGAAAAACTCATGGTCAAGGAGATACTCATAGGCATGTTGGGTCTATTGGTGCTGCATCTGACCCCTCAAGGGTGTTTCCAGGAAAAAAAATGCCTGGAAGATACGGAAATAAGAACGTTAATGTGAAGGATTTAGAAGTCATTAGCGTTAATGAATCAAAAAATCAATTATTAGTTAAAGGAAGTGTTCCAGGTGCTACTAATGGAATTGTTTATATTACGAGATAAAAATGAAAATTGATGTGCAAGATAGATCTGGGAAGGTAGTTGAGTCAATTAAATTGGATAGTAATATTTTCAATATTAAAGTGAATTCTTCCGTTATTAGGCAGGCTGTTTTATCAGAGCTCTCTAACCTGCGTCAAGGTACGCACAGTTCGAAAAATAGATCTGCGGTCAGAGGTGGTGGTAAAAAGCCTTGGAAGCAAAAAGGTAGAGGTGTCGCCAGAGCTGGGACTATAAGATCGCCATTATGGAAAGGTGGCGGAGCAGTATTTGGTCCTGAGCCTCATGCTTACAATAAAAAATTGCCGAAAAAAATGAGTAAGCTAGCCAGAAAGTCTGTTCTTTCTAAAAAGATTCAAGATAAAGAGATGGTTGTATTAGATAGTATAAATATTAGTTCAAAAAAAACTGCTGATTTTATCAGTTTTATGAAAAGTATTAATATTCTTAATAAAAAAACCCTTATACTTGTTGACTCTTTTCAAGAGAATTTAATTTTGTCTTCTAGAAATATTAGAAATGTTTTCATTGAGAATGTTAAGACTGTTAGTGTTTATGATTTGTTAGACTCAGATATTATATTAATTGATAAGGTTGGGATTGATACTTTTTCGGAGGTATTAGCATAGTATTATGTATCAAAAAATAATTATTAAACCAATTTTAACTGAAAAAATGGCCATTATGCAAGAGCGTCAAAATAAGTATGCCTTTATTGTATCCTCTAGTGCCAATAAAATTCAAATTAAATCTGCTGTTGAAAATAAGTTCAACGTATCCGTATCTAAAGTTGCTACAATGAATTTTAGTGGTAAATTAAAAAATATGACTACCAGAAGTAACGGTAAGACTATTAGGACTCAAGGTAGAAAATCTGGTTTTAAGAAAGCTATAGTTTCTCTTAATGAAGGAAGTAGTATAGACTACTTAAATAATGGCGTTGAGGTACAGTAATGGGCGTTAGAAATTTAAAACCAGTGACACCCGGAAGTCGTTTTGCATCTAGGTCTGATTTCTCTGAAATTACTACTAATAAGCCAGAAAAATCTCTTACTGTGGCGCTAAGAAAAAAAGGTGGTAGAAATAATACAGGTAGAATTACAGTTAGAAGAAGAGGTGGTGGACACAAAAGAAGATATCGTATTATTGATTATAAGAGAGATAAATTTGGAATTAACGGTAAAGTCGCCACTATTGAATATGACCCTAATAGGTCAGCATATATATCGCTAATTCATTATGATGATGGTGAGAAAAGATATATTTTGTCTCCATTAGACATTTCTGTTGGTACTAGTATTGTTTCTGGCGAAAAAGTACCATTGAAGGTTGGTAACGCTCTTTTATTATCAAACATACCCACCGGTCTATTTGTGCACAATGTTGAATTAATTCCTGGAAAGGGTGGCCAAATGGTTCGCACTGCTGGTGCCTATGCTCAAGTGATGGCTCATGATAACGGATATACAACTCTTAAACTCCCTTCAGGAGAAGTTCGGTTGGTTTCGGATAAGTGTATGGCTACTATTGGTCAAGTAGGAAATAGGTCTTTTGAGCAAATAGTCTCTGGTAAAGCTGGTCGTTCTAGGTGGTTAGGTAAAAGGCCTAAAGTTAGAGGAGTTGTCATGAATCCTGTAGATCACCCTCATGGTGGAGGAGAAGGAAAAACTTCAGGTGGTCGCCATCCTGTATCACCATGGGGAAAGCCTACTAAGGGATACAAGACAAGAAAAAAGAATAAAAAATCAAACAGTATGATAATTAAAAGGCGTAAATAAGTATGGGGAGATCATTAAAAAAAGGACCATTTGTTGACCAAAAATTGATGGTTAAGGTTAAAAAGAATATGGAAGGTGGCAAAAAGGCTGTGATTAAGACATGGTCTAGAAGGTCTGTGATTATTCCTGAGTTTGTAGGTCATACTTTTGCGGTTCATAATGGAAATAAATTCATCCCAGTCTTTGTCTCAGAAAATATGGTTGGGCATAAGCTAGGCGAGTTTTCTCCAACTAGAACATTTAGAATTCATTCTGGTGACAGAAAGTAAATTATGGAATCAAAAGCAATACTTAGATATAATAGACAGTCACCTTACAAAGTGAGGAAGGTTTTAGATGCTATTCGTGGATATAATGTCGGTGTTGCTATTAATTACCTTCATTTTTCCTCTGAAAAGGCTTCAATTGCTATTGAAAAGACAATTAGGTCAGCGGTTGCTAATTTAATGCAGAATGAAAATTCTAAAGATATTGATCCTGATGCTTTGAAAATTAAGGAAGCTTATGTAAATCAGGGGCCAGTAATGAAGCGTTTCAGAGCTGCTTCAATGGGGAGAGCTTCTAGGTTGAGAAGGCCCTCTAGTCATTTAACTATTGTATTAACTACGGAATAATCTAAGGAGAATAGTTTGGGACAAAAAACACATCCAATTGGTTTTAGATTAAATGTTAGAAAATCATGGAACTCTACATGGTTTGCTGAAAAAAACAATTTTGCTGAATCGCTTGAAGAAGATACTAGAATTAGAAAATATATTAGCTTTAGGCTTCCTAATGCGGGTATTTCAAATGTCGAAATCAATAGGACATCAAAAAAAGTTTCAGTAACAATACATACTGCTAGGCCTGGAATCGTAATAGGTAGGGGTGGCGAAGAGGTTAATAAGCTTAAAAAGGAGCTTAGACAGCTCACACACAAAAGTGATGCACAGATTAATATTTCTGAAGTCAAAAGACCTGAATTGAACGCTGCTTTGGTAGGTATGAATATTTGTCAGCAGCTGAAAAAGAAGATTTCATATAGAAGAGTAATCAATAAGGCGATGCAAGCCACAATGCGCATGGGTGCAAATGGGATTAGGATAAATGTTGCTGGTCGATTAGGTGGTGTGGAGATTGCGAGGAGTGAGAAATATTCAGACGGCAGTGTCCCTCTTCATACTCTTAGAGCAGATATAGATTATGCCTTAAGTGAGGCTCACACTGCATACGGCATTATTGGGGTTAAAGTTTGGATTTGTAAACAATAAAAAACATTATGCTTGAACCAAAAAAAATAAAATATAGAAGACATCACCGAGGAAACAGACGAGGAATGTCCTCGAGAGGAAGTCATGTAGCTTTTGGCACTTATGGATTGAAGGCCCTAGAGCCTGGCTGGATTACTGCTAGGCAAATTGAAGCTTCTCGTATTGTAATTTCAAGAGTTGTTCGTAAAGTAGGTAAGATGTGGATTAGAATATTTCCTGATAAGCCTATTACAGCCAAGCCAGCTGAAACTAGGATGGGTAAAGGTAAGGGTTCACTTGATCATTGGGTATCAGTAGTTAGGCCAGGTAGAATTTTATTTGAAATTGAAGGTGTTGATAGGGAGTTGGCGGAAGAAGCTTTTAGGAACGCAGGTCACAAATTGCCAATAAAAACTAAACTAGTTGAAAGGAGGCCAATTTAAACATGTCAGAAGCTAATGAAAAAACTGGCCAAATTAGTGAATTGAAAACTCAACTTGTTGATTTTCAGGACTCTCTTCAAAATTTAGTATTTCAAAAATCAATGCAGCAGTTAGAAGATACATCGCAAATTAAAAAAACTAGAAAAAAAATTGCTAGAATAAAAACTTTATTAACAGAGGCAAAAGCCTCGCTAATTAGCTAGGTGCATAGATAAATGTCTAATAGAAAAAATAAACAAAGTTTAATAGGGAAAGTAGTCTCTGCAAAGATGCAGAATACTGTAAGCGTAGAGGTTGCCAGAGTGATTGCACATCCCGTTTACAAAAAAAGAATTAAAAAACATAAGAAGTTTCTTTCTCATGTTTCTGAAGTTTCTCCTAAAGTTGGGGATGTAGTAAGAATAACATCTACAAAGCCTATTAGTAAAAATAAAAGGTGGCGTGTTAGTGAAATTTTACAAGAATCAAATAGTTTAGGTTAAAAAAATTGATACAGCAAGAAACCAGATTAAAAGTAGCTGATAATACTGGAGCAAAAGAAATATTGTGTTTCAAAGTTCTTGGTGGCTCAGGGCGTAAGTATGCAAGTGTTGGCGATCAGATAGTAATTACTGTCAAAAAGGCTATACCGGGAGGTATGGTTAGTAAAGGGGAAGTTCATAGAGCAGTTGTTGTGCGTACAAAAAAAGAATACAGCAGGCGTGATGGTAGTGCTATCAGATTTGACGAAAATGCGGCTGTTTTACTAAACAGCCAAGGAGAGCCTAGAGGCACTAGAATTTTTGGCCCTGTTGGTAGAGAATTGAGAGAGTCTGGTTTTATGAGGATAGTTTCATTAGCTCCGGAGGTGCTTTAAATGTTAATTAAAAAAGGAATGAAAGTCCGTGTGATTAGTGGTGTACATAAAGGCCAAGAGGGAAAAGTTTTATTTTCGTCCCCAAAGAAGCAAAGAGTTGTTGTTGAAGGTGTAAATTTCATTAAAAAATCTACTAGGCCATCCCAAGAAAACCCCAATGGCGGTATTGTTGAAAAAGAAGCATCACTACATGTTTCTAACGTGTTAGTTGTGCAGGGTGGGGATACTTCTCGCATAGGGTATAGGGTCCTCGACGATGGTTCAAAAGTTCGAATATTGAAAAAAACAAATGAAGAATCTGAAATTCAATGAGTAATAAAAAAGATACAAAGACTAAAAAAGTGGAAAAAGCTGAACCATACGTACCAAATATGAGTAATCTTTACAAACAAAGTGTTGTTCCTGCTATGGTGTCTAGATTTAGTTATGTTAATTCAATGCAGGTTCCAAGGCTGCTATCAATTTCTTTAAATATGGGCATCGGAGATGCCAAGACTAATAGTAAAAAACTTGAAAGTGCTATTTCTGAGCTTGAGCTCATTACTGGCCAAAAACCCATCATCACAAAATCTAAGTCAGATATTTCAAATTTTAAAATTAGAAAAGGGTTCCCTGTTGGTTGTAAAGTCACATTAAGATCTTCAAAAATGTATGAATTTTTTGAGAGGTTGACATGCATAGCGCTTCCACGAAGTAGAGATTTTAGGGGTCTCTCATTCAAATCCTTTGATGGTAGAGGTAATTACAACTTCGGAATTAAAGAGCAGATTATTTTTACAGAAATCAATTATGATGATATTGATTCTGTAAGAGGTCTAAATGTTACGATTAGTACATCTGCTAATAATGATGAAGAAGCTTACTGGCTTTTAAAAGAGTTTGGTTTTCCCTTAAGAGAGAAGCCTACAAAAAATACAATAGATGAGGCTGCATAATGGCAAAGAAATCGAAAATAGTTCGTGAAAAGAAATTAATTCGTAATGTACAAAAATATGCCTCATTGAGGTCTGAATTAAAAAATATTATAAAAAGCCCAAATTCTTCATTTGAAGAAAAGGAAGTAGCTGTAGCTAAATTGGACAAATTGCCTAAATCATCCAGTCGTATTCGTGTTAGAAATAGATGTTTTAAAACAGGAAGACCCAGAGGAGTAATAAGAAGATTTAAGCTATCAAGACTTTCTTTTAGGGAGATGGCTCTTAATGGAGAAATTCCTGGTGTAACGAAAGCAAGTTGGTAAGGAAATATATATATGTCAATGACTGATCCTATAG
>Ga0181575_10003385_pt1 | contig 11258 bp, 9 predicted proteins | sample 101ome_23_FD_145599 | JGI IMG/M metagenome (GOLD analysis project Ga0181575, IMG submission 145599) | Coastal salt marsh microbial communities from the Groves Creek Marsh, Skidaway Island, Georgia - 101411CT metaG (spades assembly) | ecosystem: Environmental > Aquatic > Marine > Intertidal zone... | reverse complement strand
GTTCCACTGGCCGCAACAACAAGTAACATTCCCACAACAGGCACAGTACAACTAAAACTGGTAATAGCAAAAGCAACACCAAGAATAAATGAACCTAAATATGCATTTTTTGCATCCTGACCAGCTCGATCAGTCTTGCTTAACAATGCACCAGTAACATTAATATTTATAATCCCGAACATCCACAATGCAAAAAAGATAAACAGCACACCTAATGCCAAATTCAACCATGCATTAGTGGCTATGAAATTTCCTATATTAGCGTACCCTGTTTGGACGGCAGCATCTTCAACACCCCATGACAAAAAGCTTACAAGTAAACCAATAAAAATAAAAGTACCAGCTATCCCTAATCCATAAAGAGCAGCAACAGATGAGCGACCAATATTTTTATCTTCACTAACTTTACCAAAAAAAGATATAATGATTGGTATCATTGGATAAACACAAGGCATAACCCAGGAAAGGATTGCTCCGCCAATCGCAATGATAATTAAATTTAAAAATGAACTTAAACCATTTTCCCCATTATGATTTTTTTTCAAAGAAGTTAATGTAGTTTTTTCCATTCGCGGCTCGCCAGGCTCAACTTTAACTTTAACGACGTTATTCTTTTCCACAGGAGGGTAACAGAGTCTTTCATTGCAGACTTGATAATATGTCATTACAGATATCTCATAATTACCAGGGGTTAAATCATCTTTAAGCAGAACCTGGGAAGAAAATAAAGTATTACCCTTATGATAAAATGATGTTACATCAAATCCAGGGTCATATTCTTCAATTGGCTCAGGCTCTATAACTTTTCCAATCTCGCTTATTATATCGCCTTTGATATTTATTTCAGTTGGAAGTGGACCATCTACGATCTTATATATTGAATAAATTTTCCATTGTTTTTCCATTTTAGCAGATATTTCAATGTTAACTACTTCTCCTGCCCTCACAAGGCTATCACTGGTCACATCAATTGTTACTGGATTTACGATTTGCGCAAAACAAGCACATACATAAAAGAATGTATAAATGACTAAATGTTTAAACATGAAACTCCAGACTTAATTTGAAATACCAATCAATTTTTTATAAATACTGTTATCATTTGAATTTTTTAATCTATTCAAAATCTTTTCCATAGCGTTTTTTCCACTATACAATAATTTATTAAAATTCTCGAAGTCAGACCAATGAATACCAGCCACATTAGGCTTGACCAATATATCAGCTTCACTAGAGAGTTTTGCCTTTAATTTTAAAGAAGTAATTATATCAGATCTCCTCATTATTTCAATCATATTTGGACTTTTTAATGGTTTTAGCTTGCTGTTAGTTATGTCTACTGCCATTATTATATTTACTTTATTCTTTAAAGTTTCAATAGGAATTGGAGAGGCTACTCCTCCATCTACAATTATTTTTTCATCTTTTATAGTAGATTCAAAAAATCCTGGAATTGAAGAACTTTGAACAATTGATTCTTTTAAATCGCCTTCATGATAAATAACCTCTTCGCCAGATTGAATATCTACTGCTACAATTTCCATAGGTATTTTCAATTCACTAAAGTCATTACAAGGGACTAAAAAGTTAACAGCCTTTTCAATGATTTCTCGCTTTGCTACAAAAGATTTATTTAAACCTAAAACTACCATGTAATGCTGTTTTACTTTAGTAGTTACTTTTTCTAAAAAAGTTTCTTCATTTCTGCCATCGATTAATGAACCTGAACGAAACTTAAAAAAAAGATCGGTCTCCATAAAATCTCTAAACCGGTTTTCAATCCAAAATGGGTCTAAGGTTGCAGCATACATTGCGCCAATTGTAGACCCCGAACTAGTACCAGCAATGATATCCGGACTTATCCCTGAAGAATGAAGAGCTTGAAGTGCACCAATGTGGGCTACTCCCCTGGAGCCACCCCCTCCTAAAGCTAAACCTAGATATGGTTTAGACATATATTTTTATTTGTCTTCGAGCTTAACCTTCATTTCTATCCTGTCATCAGGATTATCTCTAGCATCTCTAGGGGCATTGACAATGGAATCCACAACATCCATCCCGCTTACTACCTTACCAAAAACTGTGTATTGATTATCTAGGAATCTTGCATCTGCAACACAAATGAAAAACTGACTACCACCACTATCAGGATTTTGTGATCTGGCCATTGACAATATGCCTCTTTCATGAGGAGTAGCACTAAACTCTGCAGGCAAATCCCATGAAGATTCAGAATTTTCATCACCAATACCAAAATACTTCGCAGCATTTCCGCCTGTGCCATGTCTGCTTTTATCCTCTGACTTTGATAAAGGGTCGCCACCCTGAATCATAAAACCAGGGATAACTCGGTGAAATATAGTTCCATCATAATAACCATTTTGAGCATGCAGCTTAAAACTCTCAACATGTTTTGGAGCTATTTCATCAAAAAATTCCAACTTAATATCTCCAAATTTTGTTGATATAACCGCTATTTCTTTATCCATAACTGATTCCTTATTTTCTTTTTTTGTTCCACAACCCACTATAGCTAAACATATAGTAAGTAAAATAATGTTCCTTTTTATCATTGTATGTTCCTGCTTCCTGGTTTTTGAATTGGTATATCTTTTAATCTGTCTGGCACTTTATCTGGTTCAAAACTTACCGCTTCAAGTTCGATAATCGAAAACTGATTTTTATGTAGTTTGGCTTGTCCGTTACTGCGATCAACTAATACTCCTACCCCAAATATTATGCCGCCTAACTTTGTAACTTCATCTATAACCTCTTTGACAGAACCACCAGTAGTTATAACATCTTCAATTACAAGTATTTTATCATTCTCTTTAATTTCAAAACCTCTGCGAATACACATATCACCCTTTTTTCTCTCCGCAAAAATAGTTTTAACATTTAATAGTCTTCCTACCTCAGTTCCGAGTACAATGCCACCAATGGCAGGGGAAATAACAGCATCTATGTCGCCATTCATGAAATTGTTCGCAATACTTTGCGCGAATCGACTTAAATATTTTGGATATTGTAAAACTTTTGCGCATTGAAAATAAGAAGAACTATGCTTTCCAGATGTGAGGACAAAATGACCATTTAGAAGCGCACCAGTCTCTTTAAATATATTTATAATCTGTTCTTTAGACATTTAAGGCCTCATTCATTTTTTTAACATACATTTTGGCTGATTGGCGTATATCATTTGCTGAATGACTTCCTGAAAATGATATGTCTCTCGAAATATTTAAAATTCCTATCCCTGATTTATTTCCCTCTTTTATGCATGACACAAGGTCGCCTCCCTGGGTTCCAATACCAGGAATAAGAATAGGTAAAGTCGGAGCAAGTCTTCTTACCTTGATAAGTTCTTCAGGCGCAGTGGCACCAACAACGAGCCCTACGTTGTCGTTGACATTTAATGAATCTGCCCATTTTGCTACTTGTTCATATAGTTTGGCTTCATTATGAAAGTTTAAACTTTGAAAAGTCTTTGCTGATGGGTTTGAAGTCCTGCATAAAATAAAAACTCCTTTTTCCTCATTTTTTAAAAATGGCATAATACTGTCCTCTCCCATGTAAGGGCTTAACGTAACGCTATCAAAGTCAAAATGGCCAAAAATACTAGCTGCATATTGTTTTGCAGTATTTCCTATGTCACCTCTTTTTGCATCTGCGATAGTTATTGGACCATCTCCAATATAGCCCATCATCTCCTCTAACCATTCAAATCCTTTAGACCCCCACTTTTCGAAAAAAGCGAAATTTGGTTTATAAGCTAAAGCTATGTCCTTTGTAGCATCGACAACTTTTTTAGAATGAGATATGAGATTTTCAAGATTATCTGAACCTAAAGAATCAGTACTTATATCTATACCCACGCAAAGAAAGGAATTAATTTCCTTTGATCTTCTTTTAATTTTCTCATTGAAAGAAATCATGACGGCAAATATACCGCGATATAAAATCTTTAAAAACCTGAATAAGTTAAGTATTTAAAAAAAGAAAATGTCGATAATTACATTTAGTGCCTAAACTCACTAAATGAATAAAACTATAATTCAAGATAGTTCTTTATCTGAAGTAGATGAAATAGCCTCAAGTGGCAATTTCACCATCGAACTTATTAGACGATTAGGTGAAAACGACTATGACCCTTTAATTGAGATCTCATATTCTTTAGCTGACGAGTATGGAGAAAAATACATTTTAAATGATAATACGATAAGAAAATATTTTAACAGAGAAGGTTCTCTCCCAATCATTGCTAGATTTCAAAAAAAAATCATTGGATATATCATCGGCATGCCTTTAGAGCTTCTATCTCAAGAACCATGGTGTCGGCTAGATGAGAATTATGGAAAGTTTAATACATTGTACACTTATGCATTTGTCATACAAAATAAATATAAAAAAAATGGTTATGCTAAAACTTTAAAAAAAGTCTATTTAAACTGGGCAAAAAAAAGAGAAGGAGTAATTTTTAGTACTGGACATGTAAAAAAAGGAATTTCATCAAAGTTTAAAGGCAAGGTTGAAATTATTAATCAAATAGAAAATTGGCAGGGTACTGGCGAAATCTTTGAATATTATCGAAGAGATTTAGATCCAGAAAAAATTCATCAAAAAAAAGTTGGGTAATTCCGACATTTACATCAATTACAAAAAACTTTCATAGATTCATGAGAAAGTTCTTGCAATGCTTTAATACCAGCTCTTTCCACAAAATCAAAATTTTTAGCAGCTTTACCTAAAATAACATGATCAATAATTTGAGTATTTTCAGTTATGTCATCAATTTTTAAAATGAAAAATGCTTTGGATATAAAAGGCTCTTTTCTATTCATCCTTCTTAGATTTTCATTAGAGGAAACATCAAAATACATATACAATTCTGAATCATTTTCATTTTGAACAAAATCTATATCAAGCTTGTCAGATAGACATGACTTTACTGAATCATTGAAGGCTGATTGTTCAATAGCTGGATTAAAACTATTTATAGATTGTCCTAAAAATATTTTTGTATCTGATGGTATAATAGCAATTTTGATCTTTTCAGGGTTTATAGAAAATATTCTTGCATAATCACCACCTAATAAAGTTTTATAATCTAACTCTAAAATAGTTGTTAAAACTTTTCTTTTAGGCATCAATGAAATTTTAGTATTGATAAATTGATCTTTACTAGTTTTCCAATTAATTGGCTCAAAAAAATCGCTATATGACTGTTTTACATTTATACCATCTAAATACTCAGAATTCTTTCTGTTAATTAATTTAAAAGATATACTATCACTATCCTTAATTAGGGGAATTTTAGAAATTTTTTGAGGATCAAATACGAAACTTATATTTTCGTTAAACTCATTTAATACTGATTTAATCTTTTTATAGTTTTTAAAATTTTGATCTTTTTTATTTGAAATAATAAAATCGATATTTTCAACTATTTTTTCAATACTACTAGCTAATATTGAAAGATTTTCTTCATTTATCTTATCAGAAAACTGAGATATTTTTTTATTAAAATTAAAAGTACTTAACCTATTACGGATTTCATCATAGTAATCAGTTTTATCTAAGCTAATTAAAGTATAACTATAATTTTTATCCTTATACGTACTATCAATTTTTTTCTTTGAGTTTATTAAATCTATCCTTCTAGATATTATCTGATAAACTAAACTATCTATGTAGCTATCTTCTAAATCAAACTCTAGTTTTAAAACCGTATCAACATTTTCATGTATTTGATCTTTAATCAGACCTAATGCAATTTCTTTAGAAGATATTGAATCTGTTATTCCTGATTTTCCTACTGCATACCATTTTTTAAAATCGGAAGATACTCCATGAACCCAAGTTGGCGACCTAACAATTTTCTTAGTAGCTACAGCTACTGGTTCAGGAGTAGAGCTACATGAATTAGTAAAAATTAATGTAGCCGCGAAGACTAGCCCCAAAATAAATTGAATCATATTTCGCCAAAACATTAACTGCAAATTTTCGCTGTTACCACTTTAGCTAAATTTTTTAAAGAATTTATTCCAGCTTTTTCAACTGAATTAAAGTCTGAACCACTAGACTCAAAAATATTTTGGGAGTATATATTTTTTTGTGTCCAATTATCTGTTATAACTAGAGCACCTGAAGAGTGAACAAAATTTGGATAAATCTTGCTTATTTTGTCAGAGTTTTCAATAGTCGTTATTTCAAAAGTCAGCGAGATTGTTGATTTGTCTTTTTTTCTGGTAAACCGTCCATTGTATTTTGCTTCAAAACATTCTCTAATTGCATTAATAGCATCTGAATCTTTAATCAGGCTATCAACATTACTAATTGTATTTTCAAAATAAATGTTAGGATTTTTTTTTATAACCGATAAGCTGAGCCTTTCAGGCATTGACCTAAATAAAGAGACGAAATCGCTTTTTAAAATAGATTTATACGATGTTTTAAAAATTAGTTTATATCCATTTTGATCATCACCAGTTGCTTGAACCTGATACTCTACTGAACCATCCTTCTTTGTTATTATCAAATCATCATTGTAATTATCAACATTATAATTATCGACTGACATCACATTAAACCACATTCCATCAATTGATTTCCCTGTTAAAGCATCTATAGCTAATACTTTTATTCTTCTTCTTTCATTTACTAGTGGCATTGCATTTAGAGCTTTTGAATCAAACTTTAATTGTATGCGACGATTAATACCAGTTAAATAATCTTCTATATATTTTAATGAACTGATAACGCTACTATCTTTATTATTCATAGCAATTAAACCATTACTGCCAGTATAAAAAACAGTTTCGTTTAATATTTCAGCTATATTTTTAAAATTATCTACAGATATTTCGCTATCAATACTTCTCATCCTTTCACGGTTCAATCGATCTACTTTAGCAAATTCCTCATAAAATGCATTTGAATAGGAATTTTTATCAAACCTAGCTAATGAATAATTATGCTTACCATCATTATAATCTTCATAAATTGAAATATATTGTGAAATTTTCCCCTGCCGATTATCCCAAAATAGTTCCTTACTTTTACTAAAGTTTAAATCATGATTTTGATCAATTTTTTTTAAATACTTTAAGAAATCAGCCTTGATCATTTTAACTATTTTAACTCTAGCCAAACTATCAGAGCTAACAGTGCTATTATTTTCAACTTTTGATACTCCATACAAAAATAGACTATCATTTGAGATGCCACTTAACCAGTTAGGTATAATTTTTCGGGGTTCTTGAGGAATAACTTCCACTTGTTTGGGAGCACATGAGTAAAATAAGATAAATATTAAAAGATATAATATTTGATTTTTAAAAAACATGAAATGAGTCAGGATAATAAAAATTATTTGTATTATACAAATTATTATATATAATCATAATTTGCCAATATTTCTCTAAATGCATTGAACTGTTCATAAGTCATATCAAACTCATATAAATATTTGCCTTTAAAATATACCCTTATCCTATTTGCATCAAAAAAATTCAATATCTTATCTGTATCGATAATATCATCTGATTTTTCCTGGTTTATAAAAGTTGATTCAATGAACTCTTTTTTACGCTCATCAACATTTACATATATACGCTTATTGTTATCTGTTAAAAGCTCAATTTCATTATAATTCATCCATTGAGGATCATGATAATCTGAACCACTTTTATCAATATATGTTGATCTTATTCTGAATTCCCGATTGCCATCTTTATAAACTACTAAGTATAGCTCAATACCAAATGATATGGTATGTGCAACTTGACATAAAGTTGACCTTAAAGTTCTATAATATGTTTTACCACTTTTAGAATCAAAAACAGATTCTACATTATTTTTAATTGAATCTAGCATTTGAGCAGCTCTTTTCTGTTTTCTCTCTTCTACTTTTTTTAGCCTTAACTGCTCTTTTTCAAATTCTCTTTTTTTTCGGTTAGCATCACTATATTTTTTTTCAACTTTTTTTCTATCCCAATCAGGATATTTTTCTGAAAGAACAATTAACAGGTTCATGCATGCATCATAATTTTCTAATTCAAAATATTTATGGGCCTGAGAGTATAATGTTCCAGGAAGTTGAGCCACACTATCAATTTTAGCTCTAAGAAATTTTAACTCTTTTTCTAGTTTTTTTATTTCAGCTAGTCTTCCCTTAAGATCTTTATTTTCACCTTGCAGGTTATCAAGAGCGCTTTCTAATTCATCTACTTCATCTTGCAAAACAACTACTTGATTTTCTAGTTCTTTTTTTTCGCAACCGGGAAAGAATGCTAAAGAAATATAAATTAAAAATAATTTTAAATACTTCATCATTTTAAAGATTCAAACATAAAATTTTATTTTAAATCTAAACCAAGCCCTGCTGATAATGACCCATAATAGGAAGAACCTGATCCATCTGTAAAATTAATTGTGTTAAACCTACTTGATATAGAAATTGAAAAGGGTAGTTTGCCCATTAGTAAATTTAAATTGTATCCTGCAGTAAACCCTGAACCATGATCGTAATCCTGTTGTCCAATGATAAATTCTTTGATAATATTTTGTCCACCTATTTTTATGATTTTTGATAGATCAATATTTAAAACTACTCCAGAGCCAGAACCAAAAAAACTTTCTGATATACCATCAGATGATTCAAATGAGTACCCTGCACTTTCATATCCGACTCTAGTCATAAAGGGGCCAATATTTATACCAATTGGAGTGCGAATAGAAAAAGCAGATTCAATGTAGCTAGAGTAATTTGATAGCGTTGTACCTTTTATCAGCGCTTTTCCTAGACCGCTACCTATCCTTAATCCTGAAAATATACCCTTCTTTGACTTTTTTATTTTTTCAACCTCTTTCACATCACTTTTAGATACTTTTACCAACAGATCTTGAACAGGTTTAATGGTATCTTGCTTTACTACAACTTTTTCATTTATTTTAACTGAATCTGGGATGATTTGCTTATCTGTACTATCAATTTCAGATATTTTAGATATTTCAGTTATTTCAGAATTAAAATAGCTCAACAACACATCTATGTTTTTATCCAAATATGATTTAAATCCTGCTTGCCCTCCTCCCCACTCATAACCATCAATCAACTGCTCATCTTTGATATTTAATGAATCTAACTTACTTATTAAAAGATTGTAAGCTTCTTCACCAAACTCATTATCAAGAGCTAAACCAAGCTCTAATTTTAGTTGATTAAAATTATTTATTTTTAATGAATCATTATCTTGCGAAAAAGTTGAATTAGAAAAAAATAATATGAAAAACAATGTATTATTTTTGACAAAGATCGATAGAAATTTTCTGTACGAAAATTTTAAAAATGGTTTATAGTTATTTTTCATATAAAAATTTAATAACTATATTAATGGTTATACCCACTAAAGCAAACTAAAACACCTAACCTGAAAAACAATCAAAGAAGGTGTTTTAGTTTAAATGATCATTTTATTTGAGCAGTATCATTTTTCTAGTTTGTCTAAAGTTACCAGCATCTATAGTATAAATATATACTCCAGCTGAAACTGGTTGAGAAAGTTCATTGGTTGCATTCCACTGCACATTTAAGAAACCAGGGTTTAAATGTTCATTTACCAATGTTTTTATTTTTCTGCCTAACATATCATAAACAGAAATATTCACATTTCCGGCTTTAGGTAAATCGAAATAAATAGAAGTAACTGGATTAAACGGATTAGGATAGTTCTGATGCAAACTATAAACTTGTGGAAGTAGATCAGATGATTCTAATGCTAATAATTCTGCACCAACACGAACTATTAATTCAGAACCATTTGGAACAACAAGAGATTCAATAGCTCTCATATCTGCAAAAAACATTCCATCTGTATAATTGTAACCTATTTCATATTCATCAGGTATATCTTCGAATAGCCAAGTTATCTCAACCTCATCTGAACTAGTTTCTATTGTAAAAATCCATTCATTATATCCACCATTTATGACTGGAGATTTAACATCCTTTGAATATCTTTCACCAAGAACAGTTGGCCAATCCTGATGATATGTAGACATTGTTACGTATTCACCTCCAGGTGGATTTGGAGCCTCAGCAATGTCATATTCGGGATCAAATCCATTTGTAGCATCTTCTGCTACTCCCATCACTGTCAATCTGTCTACGGCTCCATCAATTGATGCCTCAAAAGATATATTCCATGAAGTTTCATCCAATACCATTCTTGCTGGTTGGCTAGATTCAACTCCTTTGTGAATAGGATATGTTACGCTGACTCCAGAATCAAGAACAGAGATCCAATATCCAGCCCAAGGCTTCAAAATAGATGGCATTTCATATCCTAGATCATTATATGAATAAATGGTATTGATCCATCCAGCATCTACTGCTTCTGAGTATCCCAACATCTCTGTATCTTTATCAAAAATTAAACTATCTACACTAACATCCAATACAAGAGGGTTACTTATTATATTCCAGCCAATGTTTAGACTTTGACTATAATCATCACTTAAAGGCATTCCATGTATTCCTACATTAGCAGCATCTAATGTAGCAAGCCAATAACCATGGCCAATACTAAGAGTACTATCAAAAGTATAACCCCCATTTTCAAAACCATATGTATACCAGTAACCATTTATCTCTTCTTCTAAATTATCTGCCATATTTCCAACATAAGGTACCATAGGGGCTCCCCATAGACTCCAACCTGGACCAACAGATACTGATAAGCTATCACCAACAATAGCAAACACCTGCTCGCTCTGTTTTGTAATATGATTCCCAGCATAATCACGACCGTGAACTTGAATCACACAGCCAGTAGCCAGCGTTGTATCTGGAATGGTATAAATCAATGTATCTGTGTGACCAGACCAAGCTGATATCAAATTATAGGAGTAACCACTATCAGTAGAAGCATATGCAAAGACAGAGTCTAAACCATTACCATCTGTAATATCCCAAGAAAAGACATAGCTAGAATCACTATGAAGTATTCTTGGACCATTTACACTTTGATGCATTGCAAGTACTGGAGATGTTGTATCACCTATAGATATTTTAAATTGATACAAACTATCTGCAATCATTTCAAATCCAAACCAAGAACTATCAGCGAGGTGAGCACGCTGGCCAGATGCAATGTGTTCAACAATAATTGGAACATCTGGTACATTTGCCATATCAAAATAAAACACAGCAGAATCTGAAACATTTGAAATCGCATTCATGTGCCAAACATGCATTG
>Ga0181575_10003379_pt1 | contig 11262 bp, 8 predicted proteins | sample 101ome_23_FD_145599 | JGI IMG/M metagenome (GOLD analysis project Ga0181575, IMG submission 145599) | Coastal salt marsh microbial communities from the Groves Creek Marsh, Skidaway Island, Georgia - 101411CT metaG (spades assembly) | ecosystem: Environmental > Aquatic > Marine > Intertidal zone... | reverse complement strand
CGGGCTTTTCCGGAAACTCAAAACGGAACAGCTTTTCGTCGTCGATATCAGCGGCACCACCCACCATGTGCCTGACATGCAGCACGGCTACCTCATTGTTTGAAAGATCCTGCACTTCGTAACGCTGCCGCAGTTTTTCAATCAGCTCGCCCCGGTCTTCACCCGGCGTCGTCTGGATGCCAACCAGAACGTGGGCGGACCCCGGTCGTATGAACCGATAATTGAATTCTGTAATGCTGCGTTTGCCGATTGTCGAACAGAACCGTCTGAAACTCCCCGGCTTCTCCGGAATCGTCACGCCGAGGAGAATTTCCCGAAGTTCACCGACTTCGGTGCGCTCAGAGATATGCCGGAGCCGATCAAAGTTGACGTTGGCGCCACTGACGACAGCCACGCCTGTTGCGCCCGGCTCGAGGTGATTCTTCATGCCGGCAACGGCAAGGGCCCCGGCCGGCTCGGCAATGGTCCTGGTATCCTCAAAAATGTCCTTTACCGCAGCACAGATTTCATCGATGGTGACGGTAATGACCTCATCGACAACCTTGCGCGCCAGCCTGTAGGTCTCCTTTCCGACCTGCAGGACAGCAGTGCCGTCAGCGAACTGATCCAGTTCTTCCGACTTGAGCCGAACCCTTCGGCCAGCTTCGAAAGAGCGATGCATGGCATCTGAACCGACGCACTCAACACCCACCACACGGATCTCTGGCTTCAGGTACTTGACGTAAGCACCGATGCCTGCAATCAGGCCACCACCGCCGACGGGTACGTAGATCACATCGACATCACCGGTGTACTGCCGGAGAATTTCCATGCCAATGGTGCCCTGCCCGGCGATGACATCCGCGTCATCAAAGGGATGCACAAAGGTATAGCCGTTCTTTTCACAAAGCGCCTTTGCGTGTGCCGCCGCTTCGTCATAGGACTCCCCGCGGAGAATGACACTGCCACCGAGCGCCCTGACCGCCTCTACTTTGATGCTTGGCGTATTCTCACCCATGACAATGTAGGCAGTGAGACCCAGCTCCCGTGCAGCGAGTGCAACACCTTGCGCATGGTTGCCGGCGGAGGCCGTGATGACACCTCTGGCCTTCTCCTCAGCGCTGAGTTGTCTGATCCGGTTGAATGCACCGCGAATTTTGAAGCTGAAGACCGGCTGCATATCCTCACGCTTCAACAATACCGTCGCTCGCAGACGTTCGGATAACCGTCGCGCAGGATCGAGGGGTGTCTGCTCGGCGACGTCGTAGACGTTGGCCTCAAGAATTTTTTTCACGTACTTGTCCATTAATTGATCATATATAAAGCGGCAGCGCTTACCAATTTCAAAAAAGCGGTAACTCTCGATCGGTTATGTTGGTAACCTTTAGTGCATGAATCAGGAAGAACTCAAACAGGCTGTCGGCCGCCGAGCCGCGGCTTATATCGAACCTCTTTTGACGCGGGATGCCATCATCGGCGTTGGCACCGGCTCTACGGCCAACTGCTTCATCGATGCACTGGCAGAAATGAAGCACAAGTTCGAGGGTGCTGTCGCCAGCTCAGAAGCAACCGCAGAGCGCCTGCTGGGCCATGGCATTACTGTCTTTGATCTGAACGACGTCAATGAGATGTTGGTTTACGTTGATGGTGCAGATGAAGCCAATGGCAGGCTGGAGCTGATCAAGGGGGGCGGGGGTGCCCTGACACGAGAAAAGATTGTCGCCTCGGTAGCAAAGGAATTCATCTGTATCGTCGACGAGTCAAAGCTAGTCGATACACTCGGCAGGTTTCCACTGCCTGTTGAGGTGATACCTATGGCGCGATCGGCTGTAGCTCGAAACCTGGTTCCCCTTGGCGGCCAGCCGGTTTATCGGCAGGGCTTCGTAACTGACAACGGCAACGTGATACTCGATGTCCACGGCCTTGAGATTGAAGATGCCTGCGCCCTGGAGGATGCGATCAACAGCATCACAGGCGTGGTCACCCAGGGGCTGTTTGCCAGGCGACCGGCAAACCTGCTGCTGATCGCCCGGGCTTCAGGTGAGATCGACGAGATCCGCGTTTAGCTCGACACCGCGCTGTATTTTTCCACCATCGCATCCAGCGAGACTGGTTTAATCTTCGAGGCGTTACCCGCCGTACCGAAGGCCTCGTAACGAGCAATGACGATATCCCGCATGGCCTGCTGCGACTCAGCGAGATACTTGCGTGGATCAAATTCAGCCTTGTTCTCGCTCATAAAACGGCGAATGGAGCCAGTCGAAGCCAGGCGAAGATCCGTATCAATATTCACCTTGCGCACACCATGCTTGATGCCTTCCTGGATTTCCTCAACCGGGACGCCATAGGTCTCCGGGATTTCGCCACCGTTCTCATTGATGACCTTAAGCCAGTCCTGAGGCACGCTGGAAGAACCGTGCATGACCAGGTGAGTATTTGGAATCGCTTCATGGATTTCGCGAATGCGGTCGATAGCGAGGATATCGCCGGTCGGCGGGCGGGAAAACTTGTAGGCTCCGTGACTGGTACCGATAGCAATCGCCAGCGCGTCACAGCCAGTCTTCTCGATGAAGTCTTTTGCTTCGGCAGGATCAGTCAGCAATTGATCCATACTCAATTTGCCCGCTGCTCCGACACCATCCTCTTCGCCAGCTTCTCCTGTTTCAAGGGACCCGAGGCAACCCAGTTCGCCCTCAACGGTGACGCCGCAGGCGTGGGCCATATCCACCGTGCGCTTGGTGACATCAACATTGTATTCGTAGCTGGCAGGGGTTTTCTGATCTTCCAATAACGAACCGTCCATCATGACCGACGAAAATCCGAGCTGGATGCTGCGTTGACAAACGTCCGGTGACGCACCGTGATCCTGATGCATGACGACCGGAATACCCGGGAACTCTTCGATCGCTGCCAGAATCAGGTGGCGCAGAAAGTTCGGACCCGCGTACTTGCGCGCACCAGCCGACGCCTGAACGATAACCGGGCTGTCGGTCTGCTGGGCACCTTCCATGATGGCGCGCATCTGTTCCAGATTGTTGACGTTGAAGGCGGGTACGCCGTAATCATTTTCTGCTGCGTGATCGAGCAGCTGTCTCATACTGACAAGTGCCATATCTGTCTCCTTAAAGTCTGTCTCTCTACTCTGCGGCGCGCGCCTCGAGCGCGGCGACGGCTGGGAGCACTTTCCCTTCGACGAACTCGAGAAAAGCACCACCGCCAGTTGATATGTATGAAATTCTATCCGTTACCTCGAACTGATTGATCGCGGCGAGCGTGTCACCACCCCCTGCCAGCGAAAAAGCCTCGCTCTCGGCTATGCTCAAGGATAGTGACCGAGTGCCGGCTGCGAACTGAGGGAACTCAAAAACACCCACTGGTCCATTCCAGAGGATGGTTTGTGATGCCCTCACAATCTCAGCGATACGGGCTGCCGAATCAGGGCCAATATCGAGAATCATGTCGTCTGAGGCAATCTCTGCCACTGTCTTGGTGACAGCTTCCGCGTCGGCGCTGATCGCCTTTGCCACCACTACGTCAGTAGGCAGGGGGATATCGACCCTATCCAGCAGCTTTCTCGCGGTATCGAGCAAATCCTCCTCAAACAGCGATGCGCCAACCTCGACACCTGTTGCGGCGAGAAACGTATTGGCAATGCCACCACCAACGATAAGGGAATCAACTTTATCGACAAGTGCATCAAGCACTTCCAACTTGGTCGACACCTTACTGCCGCCGACAATGGCGGTCATTGGTTTAGCGGGGCTCGCGAGAGCACGACCGAGCGCTTCAAGCTCAGCAGCGAGCAGTGGACCTGCACAGGCTACAGACGCATACCGCGCAACGCCTTCGGTGCTCGCCTGAGCGCGGTGCGCGGTACCGAACGCATCCATGACGTAGATGTCGGCAAGCGCTGCCAGCTTTCTCGAGAGCGCTTCGTCGTTCTTCTTTTCACCCGCGTTGATTCGAATGTTCTCGAAGAGGGCGATGTCCTCGTCACCCGGTTTATAGCCGTTGAGATAGTTTTCGACGAGACGGACCTTAAGGCCCGAGAGGGATTCGATACATTCTGCAACCGGCGCGAGGCTCGCGTCGGGCTGGGCGGAAATCGACTTGCCTTCTTCCGGTCGGCCCAGGTGAGACATGACCATCACTTTGGCGCCCGCGGCAACGGCGTGCTGCAACGTTGGCAGGGCCGCTCGGATGCGGGCATCGCTAGTCACTCTGCCGGCATCAACCGGTACGTTGAGATCCTCACGGATCAAGACGCGCTTGCCGGTGATGTCGAGGCTCGTCAGCTCAACGACATTCACGCATTCAGTCCCTTCACCGCGGCCACAACCTTCTCAGCCGTGAAGCCGAAGTGTTCAAAGAGATCACCGCCTGGTGCACTGGCACCAAAACTCGCCATGCCAATGACATCACCATCGAGGCCGACCCATTTGCGCCAATAATCGACATGGGCGGCTTCAACTGCCAATCGTTTGCGGGTACTGGCGGGCAGAACCTGCTCATGGTATTCAACGTCCTGTTGTTCAAACACCTCAACCGACGGCATCGAGACAACTCGCACCGACACGCTCTCAGCGGCCAGTTGCTGCGCTGCGTCGAGCGCAAGATTAACTTCCGAGCCGGTAGCAATGATGATGTTTTCAGGCGCTGCATCCGTTTCAAACAGGATGTAGGCACCCCGGGCAATCGCTGCCAGCTGTTCTTCGGAACGCGCCAACGTCGGCAGGCCCTGGCGGCTAAAGACAAGGGCGGTTGGGCCGTCGTTATTTTCTATCGCGCTTTTCCAGGCATACACCGTTTCAACCGCATCAGCGGGGCGCCAAACACGCATATTCGGTGTCCCACGCAGGTTTGCCAGTTGTTCGATTGGCTGGTGGGTGGGCCCGTCTTCCCCCTGGCCGATAGAATCATGGGTATAGACCAGAATATTCGGCACACCCATGAGTGCGGCCATCCGCGCCGCATTACGGGCATATTCCATGAAAATCAGAAACGTGCCGGAAAATGGCCGCAGGCCACCATGCAGAGCCATGCCGTTGCCAATGGCTGTCATGCCAAATTCTCGAACGCCATAATAAATATAATTCGCATCCGCTGTGGCACCGCTCATCGCTGTTGCCGTCGGCCAGATAGTGCAGTTTGAGCCAGAGAGATCAGCAGAGCCTCCGGTCAGCTCAGGCAGCATGGCCGCAACTTTGGCGATAACGTCGCCGGAAGCACTGCGTGAGGCAACGGTTTTCGCGTCAGCCTGGAGTTCTTTGGCAAGGCTTTGCATTGCCAGGTCCCAGTCAACGGGCAGTTCGCGTCTGATCGTACGTTCAAGTTCTTCTGCCAGGTCAGTGTAGGTGGCCGCGTACTCGGCCAGCTGCTGGCACCAGGTGTTCTCACTTTCTGCACCCTTCTGCCGGCAGTCCCAGACCTGATATACGTCATCAGGTATCTCAAACGGTGCCTCGGTCCAGCCCAGCGCTTCGCGGGTCAGCGTAATTTCATCGTCACCCAGCGGCGAGCCATGGCTGGAAGCCGTACCTGCTTTGTTAGGCGAACCATAACCGATCGACGTCTTGCAGCAGATAATACTGGGCTTGTCAGTCTGACGTGCCGATTCAATAGCGGCTTTGACTGCTGCCCGATCATGGCCATCAACCTCGTCGATGACATGCCAGCCGTAAGCTTCGAACCGGGCCGGCGTATTGTCGGTAAACCAGCCGTTGATCGGCCCGTCAATGCTGATGCCATTGTCATCATAGACACAAATCAGTTTGGCAAGCCCCAAAGTGCCGGCGAGGGAAGCAGCCTCGTGAGAAACCCCTTCCATCAGACAACCATCGCCCGCGAAAACATAGGTAAAGTGGTCAACGATATTGAAGCCTGGCTGGTTGAAGCGGGCAGCGAGAATCTTTTCAGCAATCGCCATACCCACAGCGTTGGCAAACCCCTGCCCGAGAGGGCCAGTCGTGGTTTCAACGCCAGGCGTTTCGCCATACTCAGGGTGTCCTGCCGTTTTTGAATGGAGCTGACGAAAGTTACGAATCTCATCCATCGACAGGTCATAGCCTGTCAGGTGCAACAGCGAGTAAAGCAGCATCGAGCCATGGCCGTTAGAGAGCACGAACCGATCGCGATTGAACCAATCCGGGTTTGCCGGGTTATGTCGCATCAGATCGGTCCAGAGAACCTCGGCAATATCCGCCATACCCATTGGTGCACCTGGATGACCGGACTTGGCCTTCTGCACAGCATCCATCGTCAGTGCCCGGATTGCGTTCGCGGCTCGTTTATCAGTACTCATGAGATTCCAGCTCGAAAAATTGCGCGTATTCTGGCCTACACCCGGTGAATCATCAACGCATATCGCCCGCTTGCGTCTCTATGTGCCGTGGAATCGGGAGAAATCAACCGGGCGCGGAAACAGCACCAACAGATGAATGATTCTCGCCCGCCAGATGAACCGATCTCAGCTGAGCAAGCTGGGAAAGCAGCAGGAGTGCTAGTAGAATTCGGGACCTTTGATAACGAGCCCCTGCGGGCAGGACAGGTATTTGTCATGACAGTAAACAGTACTTTCACCTCAGAATCAGTTTCCGAGGGTCATCCGGACAAAATGGCAGATCAGATTTCGGACGCAGTCCTTGATGCGATCATTGCCGAGGACAAGAACGCCCGGGTTGCCTGTGAAACCATGGTTAAGACCGGCATGGTGGTTGTCGCCGGCGAAATCACAACGGATGCCTGGATTGATCTTGAAGAACTCTGCCGTGAGGTGATCCTGGATATCGGTTATGACTCATCGGATGTTGGCTTCGACGGCGCCAGCTGCGCGATCCTGAATGCGATCGGCAAGCAGTCACCGGACATTGCCATGGGCGTCGATGAGGGCACCGACAAGGAGCAGGGCGCCGGTGACCAGGGTCTGATGTTCGGCTATGCCTCAGACGAAACTGATGTCCTGATGCCCGCCCCGATTACCTACTCGCACCGCCTCGTCGAAAAACAGGCAGAAGTCAGAAAATCAGGCCAGCTTGGATTCCTTCGGCCTGATGCGAAGAGCCAGATTTCCATGCGCTATGACGAAGCCGGCAATCCGGTCGCGATCGATGCCGTCGTGCTGTCGACACAGCATTCGCCGGATGTCACGCAGGAAGACCTGCACAAAGCGGTTATGGAAGAAATCATTAAGCCAGTGCTGCCTGATAACTGGTTGCATGCCGGCACCAAGTATTTCATCAATCCCACCGGTAACTTTGTCATCGGCGGCCCTGTCGGTGACTGCGGTCTGACCGGCAGGAAGATTATCGTCGATACGTATGGCGGCATGGCCAGGCATGGCGGCGGTGCCTTCTCGGGCAAGGATCCCTCGAAGGTAGACCGAAGTGCAGCCTATGCCGGGCGTTATGTCGCCAAGAATATCGTCGCAGCCGGGCTGGCGCGACGCTGCGAGATCCAGGTGTCGTACGCCATCGGCGTGGCTGAGCCGACCTCCATCAGTATCAACACCTTTGGTACAGGCGCTATCCCCGAGGCAGAGATTGAAAAGCTGGTGGCAGAGCACTTTGACCTGCGGCCAAAAGGCCTGATCGAAATGCTCGACCTGAGGCGTCCAATCTACCGTAAAACAGCCGCCTACGGCCATTTCGGACGCGAAGATGCTGACTTCACCTGGGAAGCCACTGACAAAAAAGACATTCTGGCCGCAGCGGCAAGGTAGGCGGCATCATGTCTGATCAGAGGCTGTTCAGCTTCGAGTTTTCTGCACCGAAAACTGAAGAGGCAGTCGAGAAAGTCAAGCAGGTTCACTCGCGACTGGCTGAACTCGCGCCGCATTTCTTTTCCGTCACTTATGGAGCCGGTGGTTCAACGAAAGACGGCACCCGGCAGACCGTGCTCGATCTGTCTGCTACTGGCAGCAAGGTCGCACCGCACCTCTCTTTCGGTGGCGACAAACCCGAGGCCATTGAGGCGCTCTTGCAGGCGTACAAGGCGGCCGGTATCTCGCGCCTGGTTGCACTACGCGGTGACCGACCCTCCGGCATCGGGTCGACAACTCGAATGATGCACGCCAACGAGCTGGTGACTTTCGTGCGGGAGAAAACTGGCGACCATTTTCATATTGATGTCGCCGCCTACCCGGAGATACATCCCGAGTCAGATTCAGTCGAGAGCGAGATCCGCTACTTTAAGATGAAAGTTGATGCCGGTGCCGACAGTGCCATCACCCAGTATTTTTACAACCCAGACGCCTACTTCCGCTTCCAGGATGCCTGCACTGCAGCTGGTATCAATATTCCGATTGTGCCAGGCATCATGCCAATCACAAACTACAAGGGCATTGTGCGCTTTTCCGAGCTTTGTGGCGCCGAAATTCCGCGCTGGATCGAAAAACACCTGATCAACTACCAGGACGACCCGGATACACTGAAGGCGTTTGGTGCCGATGTCGTTACGACCATGTGTCAACGGCTGCTGGATGGCGGCGCGCCTGGACTGCATTTCTATACACTGAACCAGTCCCTGCCCAGCCTGAAAATCTGGAACAACCTCGGTTTATCAATTCCGTGACGCAAAGAAAGGGTAGACTTACGCTATGACTCTACCCCGGTTCTTTGTTCCGATCGAATTGAACGTCGGCGTCACAGCTGCACTCAACGGAGACGTCAGCCACTACCTGCGCCACGTCTTGCGTGTCGGAGCTGACGAAGAAGTCATCCTGTTCAATGGCAACGGCGGAGAATATCGCAGCCGCATTAACAGCGTTACAAAGAAGGCGGTCAACGTCACACCTGAAACATTCGCCGAAACCAATCGTTCCGGTGAACTCAGCGTCCACCTAGGGCTGTCCGTGCTGAAACGGGATGGCATGGATAATGCCATTGGCCGCGCTGTCGAGCTTGGCGCGACAAAAATCACACCAGTTATCAGCGAACATGTCACAGTCGCCAGCACAGTTATCACACGTCGCACTGAGCACTGGCAGAAAGTGGTCTATTCGGCCTGCGAACAATGCGGGCTTAATCGGGTACCTCGGATTGAAGACCCGACCGAGGTGACAGACTGGGTCACTGAGCGAGATGAGGAAACCAAACTCCTCACAAGCATCGGTGCACCACCACTGCCACTATCGGGAAAACCGGAAGGAGCAATCGCTCTCCTGATCGGACCCGAAGGGGGGCTGACTGCAGCCGAAGTAAGTCATGCTGTTGAGAAGGGATTTACTCGGATGGGGCTGGGTGAAAGGATTCTTCGTGCCGAGACAGTCCCGCTGGTCGCCCTGTCGGTTCTGCAGCGGACCTGGGGCGACTACTCGCCCGACACCTACTGAATCATGCCATTCAGAATTGCCGCCTCGACATAATCGAGGTTAGGCACAGAAACGACATCTTCATTAAAGCGCACCCGCACGAGCTCCGTGCGTTCCAGGGGTTCTCCTGTCTCAAACATCATCTCGTCAGAAACACTGAATCGATGAGGTTCTGTCTGGGAAACGATTGCGTAAAAAGGCAGGGAGGACTGATCTGCCGTGCCACGCAGAATGACGAGACTCGCTGACGCCACGCTCACCAATGAGAAACTGGCGCGCTCCACTGTGAGCATCTCAAAAGAAACAACAGGGACCTGCACGCCCCGCCAGGCCAGTAACCCCAGCAGCCAATCGGGCGTATCTTCGAGGCGTTGTAATGGCTCGTAGGGAATAATCTCAGCGATCGTTTCTACAGGCAGGATCAAGCCCTGCTTCTGCATTCTGATCATGTAAACATCAATCTGGTCAGCCACTTCTGACATCGCGCAGCAACAGTGCCTCAGGATTCCGGTGCGGCTTTCGCCCTGGTGATAACTTCTTCAATCGTAGAAAGCAGACTAGCCTCCTGGAAGGGTTTGCCCAGGTATTCATTAACGCCGAGCTCCATCGCCTGTTGCTTGTGTTTCTCACCCGTTCTTGAAGTAATCATGATTATCGGCAAGTCTTTGAGGCTTTCATCGCGACGCACGCTGCGCAGGACTTCAAACCCATCCATCCGTGGCATCTCAATATCCAGCAGGACAACATCAGGGCGAATATCCTGCAACTGGCCCATGGCATCGACACCATCTTTCGCGGTCGCAACCTCGTAACCGTTTCGTTCCATCAGGCGTGAGGTGACTTTTCTCACCGTCACCGAATCGTCGACTATCATGACGGTACGGACCGAACTCTCAGGTTTTGCTTCGGTTGCCTGAATCTCTTCCTCGATCGGGACTTGCATTTCATTCACGCTGCGCACCAACGCCATGCAGTCGAGTATGATCACAACGCGACCATCACCCAACAAAGTCGCACCTGAAATACCGCCAACGTCATCAAATTGGGAGCCCAGGGATTTCACCACGACTTCTCTGGAGCCAATCACACGGTCAACCTGAAGAGCAACGGATTCATCACCACTTCTGGCGAGAATTACCGGCAGCGGCGCTACCTGACCCGCAAGATCAGGGTCTTCCGTGCCCCGATCCAGTAGTTTACCCATGTAAGCGAGACGGTAGGGCTGACCTGCATACTCGAACATTGGCGCATCTGGCTGGTAGTAAGCCTCCAATTCGTAAGGACTGACCCGGACAATACCCTCAATAGTATTCAGCGGCACCGCGTAGGTTTCTTCACGCACGACCACCATCAGGGCACGGTTGATAGACACCGTGAACGGTATTCGAATCTGGAATTCACTACCGACACCCAGTGTCGAATCGATCGTAATACTGCCACCGAGCGACCTGATTTCACTGACGACCACGTCCATACCAACACCGCGGCCTGAGATCTGGGTTAGTTTCTGAGCCGTCGAGAAACCAGCATGCAGAATAAACTGCATCACATCATGATCGCTCATATTCTGACTCTCGCTCATCAGACCACGCTCAATCGCTTTTTTGCGCACGGCATCTACGTTAATGCCGCCACCATCATCACTGACCGTCAAGACAAAGTAGCCACCCTCGCGGGATAACCTCAGACTGATACGGCCCTGACTCGGTTTGCCTGCTGCGGCACGATCCTCTTTAGTTTCGATACCGTGGTCAACCGCATTGCGCAGCATATGCTCCAGCGGCGCAACAATTCTTTCAAGCACATTACGGTCAAGTTCGCCCTCGACATTGTAGGCATCGAACCGGACTGATTTACCGATTTCGGTACTGACTTGCCTGACAATTCTTCTCAGTCGCGGAATCAGGCGGGCGAAAGGTACAAGACTGGTTCGCGTGAGACCTTCCTGCAGTTCCCCACTGATGCGGGCCTGCTGA
>Ga0181575_10003378_pt1 | contig 11265 bp, 9 predicted proteins | sample 101ome_23_FD_145599 | JGI IMG/M metagenome (GOLD analysis project Ga0181575, IMG submission 145599) | Coastal salt marsh microbial communities from the Groves Creek Marsh, Skidaway Island, Georgia - 101411CT metaG (spades assembly) | ecosystem: Environmental > Aquatic > Marine > Intertidal zone... | reverse complement strand
AAAAACTACAAACCTACCATTGTAGTTATTTGTATGAAAAACTTCCGCCTTATCATTCGACACTAGATAATGATCTTGTTGTGTTTCAAAAGTCCAATAAGTCCCGTCTGAACTGGCATTTCCCATATGAAGTGTCAAGTGTCTTGTTGAATGAGGGTATACTTCCAGAGCTGTTGGAGCATATATTGTATGATTTTCTTTACCGGACCAAGGCAATGAATCCTGTGGTCTAATCGAATACATATATGTTGTAGATGTAGAGTCATGCATAAGCTCAAAAGAGTTGTTGTAATATGCTTTTTCTTGAGCCTCTAACATTGGGTTATAAGTATCATTTGTATATACAGCAGCACCATAAGCAAAGAAATCTTTATAGCCATCGGCAGTTGGACCCATTACTGCTGGTTTTGCAATAGCCCAGCAAATAGGACGCGCTGGGTTAGATAATGGTTGGTGATTTTCTACGTTTGTTGAAATCATTTGGTGGCAAACAATTCTTTCACCCTCATAATAAACTCCCCAACGAGTTCTACCACCACCTAAAAACTGATAATCAATCCAATACAAATTTATTTTAGTTACATCTAAATTCATGCCAGAGGGGTTTTTAGCATCGCCGCTTCCATCTAGCGTATCAACATTCCAATCAGATTGATTGACTATCATTTGAGTTGTTGGGTTTCCATCTATTGTAAATCTATGTCGGACTTGAAGATTGTTTTCTACCAGTGCAAAGAAATAGCCATCAGTAGCATCGAATGGTCCCCAAAACCTAACAGTGCCATCATCAGCGGCTCCGGCATCACCACAACGAGCAGCCAATTCAAAGACAGTGCCGTTGCCATTGGTTACAGGGTGAAATAGATTTGATGTGTTTGTTACTCTATCGCCTTCCTTATCTACTGTTAATCTATACGCACCAATATCAGCGTCCCAATTTTTTGTACCTTCACCTTCAACTGAGTTAGCAAACTGGCCAAACATTGGATCTTTTGAAAAATCATAGTTAGCAAGCAATCTTGATTGGTCAACGGCAAGTGCTCCAAAGGCATCCAAGTTAGCTTGACCTTCACCAAACCTAATATTTAGTGAACCGAAACGGTCCACATTTGCTGCATATTCAGAGTTTGTGTTACCAATAATTTGTGTTTGGTTTATGTATTCTGAGTAGTAAGTGCCGTTGACATAAGCTCTCAAAATATTATCAGAATCTCTTATTTCTTGATTGTCTAAGGGTGTTCTTGATACGTAATTAGAGTATTTGTCAAAAGTAACATATAAAACTCCAGCGGTTGTAGTGTCTTCAACGAAGTCGTTTATTACAAACTCCATCGTCTGACCCACAACACCGAGTTCGGGATCGCCCGTTACGGTGTATACTCCACCAATCATCCATTGATAAGCTGTATCTTTGTTATCATAAGGTATAACAATACGATTGTTAATTTTTATTCTATCACCCGTACTTTCTGGTGGTATTCTTGTATATCTTCTTTCGCCTGCCATTATTCCAAACTCCTGTGTTAATCTATATCAACGTATAACTTAGCAAGCTCGGTGCGAATATGATTGTAATGACGCATTAATTCCATTGGCTCAACGCCTTGTAAACCTTGGGGTAAAACTATGTTGATGAGCTGCTCAAAATACTGAATACTTTCATCAAGTGCTTTCTTTTTATCTGCGTCTGTCATGGAGAACTCCTTTTGTTATAAATATGAGGTAGTAGAGATATAATATAAATATAAAAAAAAATAGGTAGATGACCGAAGCCACCTACCTATTTTAATAATAAAACTTATTGTTATAATACTATAGAGTATTATTAAACTACTGGGTCTGTGTAGTTTCTTTCCAAAGGAGCAACCAAAGATAGGGTCAAACCGTTAGAAGTAATAGTACCAGATGCTTTCACATACTGTCCAGTTTCAAGACCAATGGCAACAACTGTGATACCTTGGTCTGCGCCTCCAATGCGGCCAGCGGTGCCGTTAGGAATATTAGCAGTGTCAGAATCAAAAGCGTAGTTGAATGTATACACACCACCTACAACATTTGTTACTAGATTGCTGATATCTGAACCAACCTTGGTGACTACACCAGCTTCAATCTCATTAACCTGTACCGCATCATTCTTACCATATTCAAATTCAGTACCAACTTCAGAAAGTGAAGTATAGTATGCGTAGAAAACGGCATCATCATCCGCAGTAAGGTTATCGTTGAAGTTGATATTAACCTGAACCTCGATTGGGAATACGTGAGATACACCTTCAAAGTCAGTAAACTCAATATTGTTGATGTCAAGAGAGTTAATATCCTCAACAAAAACACCTTGAGATGTTACCAATGTTGAACCAACAAAAGTTACAAGTATGTCAGCGATCTTACCGATACGTCTACCAAGTGTATCGTTAAGCTCACCGCCGCCAACGGCTACGGTTGCAGTGTCAACAGCGCTTGTCTGTCGCAATGCCCATTGTGAATACTCATAAGCAACTTCTTTTGTTATTGTTGGAGTGTTAGCCTCAGTGTTACCATCCAAAACAATGGTATAAGCAGAATCAGTCGCTCCTTGGCCAGTTTCAACAGTATAGGCACCTTCATAATCATCATCCAAGTTGGTACCCCAATTAATAGTAGTGTCTGTATCTGAACCAATATCTACGACAGGATCTACCGTGGAAACACCTTCGGTTATTGTGGCTGGAGTTACTGCGGTTCTTTGTCTATACCACTTACCATTGTCACTTGATTGAACAACATGATGTTGACCAAAGTAAGTGCTAATGGTAGCGGTCGCACCGGACTCATCGGTGCCGACTAAACCTACAGCGCCGGTTTCGATATTACCAACAACGAGTGTGGAGCTAGACTTAGAAATAACAACATACTTGTCGTCATTGTCGCCGGTCCCGTTTAAAGCGATATACTGACCAACTAGGAAGCTATCAAAATCGCCGCCTCCGGCGGTAATTGTGATTGTGCCATCAGCAACAACAGTGTCTACTGTCTGACCCGATTGCTGCGTACCAAAACTATCATAAGGCTCTTCCCATATTTTCAAAGTACCAGTTTCAAGTGTACCAACGTTTGTTGGGTCAAGTGTGTCAGCAATAAACTCAAGAGAAACATATGTGCCGCCACCTTGAAACCTAATGTATGAAAGACCCGCTGATGCAACAGGAGTGGTATAGGTTGTTGTGCCATCAGCAACACTGTTATCGTTGTTTACTGTAAACTTTCTAACGTTTTCAACTGCAGCTACTGTGTAACTACTTTCAGCGTTTGCAGGAGTGCCTGCAGCATCGAAGTGAATTGGCGCACCTGCATACAATCCATGAGGCTCAAACAATTCAAAAGTACCACCATCAATACTCTGAGTTACTGAGATATTTCTGCCTGATAGACTTAGTGTATCAATTCCTGCAGATGGCGTATCTTCTTCGATATCAGCAATTATATAATCACCAAAGTTGTCAGACACATTACCTACATCAACAGCACTACCTGCTACAGCAGAGAGTGATACTGTGTGTCCAATGGTAAATTTGGCAAAAGCATCTGCAACATTTGATGTGATTGTGTTGGTGGTTGCATTCATCTCAAAAGCATCCGCGGCATCTGCATAGTCTTGCTGAATTGATGTAAATGTCATTGTGTTGCCAGCGACGACCAATGAGCCAATGTTACCACCTGTGATAGCGTTGTCAGAAGTTGATTGAATATTCAAGTCAGCAGCATTTGACACAGGGAAACGATACACAATGTAGGTCATGTCCGTTACACCGATGTCGGCCAAATCAGCGTCAGCGTATAGCTTACCTCTTTCTCGGACGAAGATTTTGAATGTTTGCTGAGCGTCAAATGTTAGTGTGTGAGTACCTGCGCCCACTGTCGCAAGAGCATCACCGCCTGTAACAGGCTCTACTTCTAACTGCTGAGCGTTTACAACTTCTGTAACTCTGAATGAATCAGTTGCATTTGCACCTGCGCCAGCACCACCAATTAGAATAACGTTACCCGCTTCAAAACCTGAGAGGTCTGTCGTGGTTGAGTTTATGGTGCCTGGACTGCCTGCAGTTGTGAATATGTCAGAAGCAGTTAATGATTGATAATTCTTTACAGCTTCATTCACAGGACCAGTAAAGTCTGTGTTGAAGATTGGTGAGTCTGGTTCATTTTCTTGGACGAAGTAAGGCTGGTCAGTATCGCCAAGTGAACCCAGTGTGATGATACCAGAATATTCTCTTCTGATAATGTTATCAGCACCGCGCTCAGCCCAACCGGCTGTGCGAATCATCTTTCTTGTTGTGTCATCAAGAGGAACATAACCGTTGATAAACTCAAACTGTTCGTTCGTGATAGACAGCATTGGGAAATCAAATCTTGTTAGACCTTCGACTTCCTTCCATCTTTCCTTCATAAATGAGTATAACGCCTGACCAACAACACCACTACCCAATGTTTCAAGGTCTGAATCTGTTGCGTTTCTCAACTGAATTGTTTTGTTAGGTGCATCAATAACAACCTCTGGTGTTTGAAATACACCTTGGTTATTATCTGTCATAAGCTCACCAACGGCTGTTTCAGCAGTGGTGTTTGTTGCTGCGCCGCTTTGACCAACAGCATTTAGAGGAGCAGCGTTACCAAAAGCATGAAGCTTTAAGTTTTCGCTGTCAGCTACGCTCTTTACAAGATATCTACCTGTGTATCCAGTACCAGCCCAAGCAGGGCTAGTTAGTGTAGCAAATCTAACTTTCTGTATAACAAAGTTATCACCTGATGCATCGTTATTGTCGCCAGCAACCAAGGGGCCACTACCATCAGCAACAAAAGTAATGTCGTTAGCCGTGACTGCATCCACTTGAGCGATAACGCCTCTGTTTTCGCCGTCTGAAATTACAACATCATCGCCTACATCAAAATTACTGTTAAAGCCAGCAGCTGTGCTTTCGATAACTGTGGCTGTTGTGGCTGTTGTTATAGTACCAACTTGCACTACGACATCAGCGCCTGCCAAACCATGAATTTCATCAGCATCTTCTGTAGCTACATTAATATCATTTGCTACTTTAGTGAAGGTAGCGTCTTGAGAGCTAGCCGATGTAATAACAGTACCAGAAACAAATGTTAGTACAGTAGCCGTTACATTGGCTAGCACTACAGAAGTGTCTGCTGCGCTATCGTTTGCGGATTCTGTTGATCCAGAAATAACTACTGAATCACCAGCTTGAAAGCCAGCCGCAACAAAGTCTGTGCCTGTACCTGTGTATGTAGGGTTAGCACGGTTATTGCCAATATCGTCGGCCCATGTACCATTCAATCCCGTGTCTGCTAATGAAACTGCCACACCTTGCACGGAGGACAGTGTTATCAGCAGATCATCAAGATCGGTGATAGGGGTTTGAATACTTGCCATTAATTTTCTCCATATGAAAATAATTATAATTATAATTTTATAACCTATTATTAGTTTTATATACTATAATAATTATATTCAAGTAACCAATAAAAAACTGATTTTTTAAAAAGATATAAAAGATTATGGGTTGAAATAATTTCTATCTATTCTTTGCTGAACTGGAATAGATTGGTTACTGTTTGATAAAACAACTGTATCCAATCTTTCGTATTCATAAGCTAAAGAAATTATTACAATGTAGATATCAACATCAGATCCGCCGTAAGTATATTGGTATGTAAAAGTATTATTGTCGGCAGTTCCTCCGATGCTTACTCCAGCAGTTGCTTGAGATCCAACTCCAGCATCTACGCTTTCAACACCAGCTAACTGCACACCATCAGTATCTCTATGTATTCTTATTTCTGTAGTGTCTTTTATACCAGTAAGCTCAAGCTGATATGATGCAGGTGGTGAATAAAAATTTCCATCATCATCTTGGAATGATGAAACATTACCCACACCATAGTCATAAACAAGCACGCCTTCTGTTCCAGATCTTAAAGTATTATATGTTGTGCCTGCTTTGATAAGAAGCCTTGGTTGATTGCCTCTACCCCATTTTTGTATGGTAGTACTGTCTGTGCCGTAATTTACATCATCAATAGCAGAAGAAGAAATTGCAGCTAAATAATCATATAGTTCTGATAATGTTTCTGAGTTTGCGTCTATAACAACAGTATATTGTCTTACAGCGACAGCAACAGTTCCATCAATAGTAGCTGTCCAACCAGCACCGTTGCTCAAGCTTTCGTTACTAACATAAGCTGTCGTATTTGTTCTATCAATCAAAACCCAACCGGCTGTACTATCACCTTCTACTATATTTAAAAATGTGCCTGCAGCACCACCATTGGCTGTTATCGTTCCGGACAATGTGCCAGACCCACCAGTAAATTTTACTAAGCTGTGTCCATTGGTGGTGTCTCTTGTTATAGTAACTGGCGTAGCGCTAAGAGAAAGAGCCAGTAGTGGATCTGATTGTGTTATTTCATCGTCTTCAATGAGGGTAACAGCACCAGAAAATCTTGTGGTGATTGATTGAGCAGCGGCAAATGGTGAATAAGTATATTTATCTACTCTTACAGCACCAGCGCTAGATGTAATGGTGGAACTATTAGTTATATATTGTTTATATAACCAGTTACCATCTACTAACCCACTCGCATTAGATTCAAATGAAGTTAAATTTTCTGTAGCTGGTACAGTATCATCAGTCTCATAATAGACAACAAACTGAGCCAAATTAAGAGCAGCACCGGCCTTATCTTGTACTGTAGCATCAATACTACGTCTTTCGTTTACTCTGTTGCTGGTTGTTGTAACCCAGTTAAAATCACTAATGGTAGTTACGTTCCAAGTAGGGTCAATCATATCCCAAGTTTTATTGGAGTCAACTGCTATGAATGCTTCGTTTGTGCCATCGGTGTTACTAATAAAAGCTACGTCATTTAATGTAAGAGTTTCTGTGGCGGTGCCTGATGTGCCCAAGCCAGCAGTGTTTGTTATTGTCATACCATTTACAACAGTCCCAGCGTCTACTCTTACAAGCTCTGTTGTTCCATCTCTGCCAGCAACACCCAACGCTTGAACGTCTGCATCAAAGAGCTGCAATTCACGGGTACCAGAAATTATCTTAGAGTTTCTTATTTTTGCGTTACTACCATTTAGAAAATTTACGGGCAACGCAGATCTTTGCGACCACACAATAGAGTCGTATAACTCCCATCTTCCGCCAGAGTTTATTTGCGCCCATACATCTGTACCGCCGTTTGCTGTCTGAGTTATTATAGCACCTGATTGTGAATTGCCATCCTCCTCAAATCCCATTATTAAAAAACCATCTGGTTCTATTAGTAAAGATAAGGAAGTTCCTCTGTCGGCACATTCAACATATTCACTATCCACTAATTGCAATCCTGCGTCGCCGCCAGCGGACTGACCAATGGTTAGAATACGTTGAATTTCGTAAGCACCAGATTTGGAGTTTAGGTTTACACCTTGACCAGCTGCAGCGGCCAAATCATCTATAGTGTAAAACACATCAGCAGATTCATTCTCTGAAGGAGCGCTATCCCAATCTGCGTTAACAGTAACAATAACGGTGGTGCCTGATCCGGCTGTTTCACTAACCGCCCTTCTTATCTCTTCTGTGCCAGTGCCTCTACGTAAAATAATAATTCTGCCAGTATATACTGCACTATTAATGTCACCGCCAGTAGTTTGTACTGGGTCTGGGCTAGACGTTGTTACATCCACATTATCTTCAAATGTTATTTGATTGTTTCCAGTGTTTTGCGTTTGAGCAGGTAGGTCGTCTGAAATAGACAAAGCATAACTTGTAACTCTAGCGCCATCACCAGCTGAATATGTTAGTGCCATTTATAAACTCCTAGTATGGTGATTCGGAATCTGATTCTTCTTCATACAATTCAGAATCGTTATCGCCATCAAAAACATCTTGTCTTACTGAGATTGCTTTTAGTATAACACCAAGTTTTGTTTGAGGCATACCATGAACAAAGTTAGGCACATCAGCAGCAAGTATTTCAAAATATTGATTGTCCCACTCAAGGTAGTCACCGATACGAGGTACTATGCCTTGCTCAGTTAGTCTATCCTTGTGCATATAAACTTCCAACCGTCTTTTAACATCTGTTGTGTATTGTCCGGTCTCTGTTTCGGGTTGATCTAGCATAATCCAACAAAAAACGTCTACCGGTTGCCGCGTTATTTTTGTGTCAGATTCGCCGTAAATATTGTCTGGTTGAGACAAATCTCGCTCAATTCTCCAATATTTTAGCTGTTGTTTAGCGATTATCTCCAATAATTCGGTATTATAGGAGTTAAAAAGATGCATCGTTCTGGAGTCCCAAAATAGACCATATGGTTGGTCGTTTACCTGTGATTGGAATAAGTCTACCATTTATTATCCCATCATTATAATAGGTACACTCATAGGTATACGCTGAAGTTGTTGCTCCATCATCTCAAACATTTCATTATCAGATCTCATCAACTCAACATCTGATGTTTTCTCTAACATTTCTTTTAATTCTTCACGAAGCACTTGTTGTTTTTCTATACCTTCACTAGCCAGTTGATCGCCATCTAGTGTTATATCGCCGTTAGGAATAGGAATTGATGAAAATTTTCTACGAATACGACCAAGCGTTACCATGCAGTTAGCTAAACACATCTCTCTTATCCAATGCTTAGCAGCACTGTTTAGTTCATCATAAGGCATATCTTTCAGTGGCATGTTATGTATACCCGTTATGCCATTGATAGAAGAATCGCCACCAACTGCAAAGTCTGGAGAGTATGGGTCGATGTCAACGGTGTATTCTATCCACACCTTTACTGTGCGAGGTGCTAACGGTAGTATAGTGAGCTTTGAGCCTTGAGACCAGAAAGAATAGTTAGATCGTCTTACCTTGTCTGTGGTCTCTATAGCTCCACCTCTGAGCAAGTCAGCATATATTGGGTAGATATAAAACATGCCATCACCAGAATACGATTCGTATCCAAACTCTTGGTCCATCACATTGGTAGAGGCAAATGGGTCAAAGTATCTTGTAATAGCGCTGGGGTCATTATGCCAGACTTTACGAAGCTGAATTGTGTTAGCTCCTGTGCCAGTAATGTAGTCACCCACTGATTGATTAGTTTCTGCATCAACAAAGTCTGTCAACATATCATACGTCTGAGATGCATCGCTAACATTGGCGTATGCTTTTCTGAAATTTATAATACCGCCCACACCAGCTTCTGTAGCTATCGGGTTAGCTAATCTCATCATAAAATCCAATGTCTGGTGTGGAAGTTTGTTTGTCAAATCCTGCGTTGTAAAATCTTTTGAAAGACCCAGCACGTTACTTAAACGATTCATGGCGTTATACTTATTCACCATAGCGCCATATTCTATATTAGAGGATTCAAACATCGTGAATATTTGCACATTGTCAAGCTCTACAGGAATTTTTGGCTCACCCAAAGAGTGGCGCACAAACTTAACTATACTTGTAGCTTCAGCAGATAAGGACGTTAGATTTTCATAAAGAGGTAAATCAATCGTTGACTTGTCGGCTGTGAAGTCATAGTTTCCAAAAACATTACCACTAGCTGAAATAAAATCGGAAGGAGTAGTGGTACTTGTAAGCTCATTAAAAAAATTTTCAAATGCGATGGCTTTTCTCCGTGATAGTTTGTCCTATGTATAAATATATTGAGATAAAAGAAAAACCCCTTAGTAAACTAAGGGGTTTGAAATAAATAATAAAATAATTTTTTGAGAAAACAAAATCTATTTTTTTCTTTTCTACAAGTCTGTCTCACGTTGTAATCTTTTCTAGATTTTTCTAAGACCTGCTTTGTTTTCTCATCATAATATATTTTTTTCATTCATTTGTTTCCTTTCTGATAAGTGGAAAAAACTTATTAAAAGGAAGAAGAAGGTTTAATCTGTATCTGTTTGCTGCTCCTCAAGTATTATGTTTTGTATCTCTTCGTATTTTGTGCGGAAGTATTCGGCATCCATAGTTTCTGTTATTTGGTTTTTTATTTCTTTTATTCGTTTTCTTTGCACAGCTAATGCAGATTTATCAGCTTTGGATTGGCTAATTAAATTTGTTGAAGTGCTACACAATTCATTTATAATATTTGTTAATTCATTGATTGACGACCTTGAAACAGAAAAGCTGTCTTCAACATATTCGCCATTCATATCAATTCCAGGCCCAAGTATTTCAAACATTTTTTACTCTTCGTTATTGTTTTTATCGATGTTAACTTACAATATAAATATAATTCTAAAATATAAAAGACCAGTTATATGTTGCTCTCAAAGTCGTTTTTAAGACGCTCTAAGTCCCTTTGTTGCTGTCGCAATTTATTTTCTACTTGAGAGATTCTGTTGTTTGTTGACATTACTTTTTCTTCTACTGCATCTAAACGTTTATCGGATTTGCGTTCTGATGAAGCGCCGTTTCTTAGTGGATATACTGGCATTAACGCACCTCACCAATCTTCTTCAACTGCATTGGAAGACCTGTGCTTTCATCCATAACAAGTTGGTTGTTTACCATACCTGTCATATAGCTACCCTTCTTTACAGCACGACCATCATATAATGTAGGCACTACAATATCGTCACCCAAATAACGCTTCTTTGAAAAACCAGTTACATTATTCTTTGAAATCTTTCCTTTGCCCATTTTAATTTCCTTTCAATAGTTTAAGTGCCGCAATGCGAGCTTTGTCTCTACTACCACCATCATAACTGTAACCATGACCTTCTTCCACAAGAATGTCGTTTGCCGTGCGTCCGTCCTCTAATATAATAGTACCAATCACCCTTCCATACTTACCTTGCTCATGGCTAATTAATGAAAACTGATTGTTACTTTCTTCAAGCAATTCTATCAAGCGCTGTTTTGCTGCAAGTCCTTTTTCTTTTTCTTGCAAGTCCCTTGTACGGCTTTCCCAAGCATCCATACCAAACAATCGTATGCGTTTCTTTACAAAGACACCAAACCCTAAATCTATCTCAGCGTCTAGCGTATCGCCATCAACCACTCTATCAAGCTCACAAACATAACTCCATGTGTGTCTTCGCTTTATATCCATAGGCCACCTGAAACTTTCTTTATATAAAATAAAAGATTTGATTTATGTGTTTCTAAATTTTTATACTTTATTTCTTCTTCTGTCATACTCTCTATGGATTGCCTTAGCAGCGATAAATCATCGCCTGACATAGATGAAATTCTTTTATTCTCAGTTAGTATAGAAAATAAAAA
>Ga0181575_10003376_pt1 | contig 11267 bp, 9 predicted proteins | sample 101ome_23_FD_145599 | JGI IMG/M metagenome (GOLD analysis project Ga0181575, IMG submission 145599) | Coastal salt marsh microbial communities from the Groves Creek Marsh, Skidaway Island, Georgia - 101411CT metaG (spades assembly) | ecosystem: Environmental > Aquatic > Marine > Intertidal zone... | reverse complement strand
CCTATAGCCTCCTTTCAGAACATCAGGGCCGCCCTCAGGCCAGGTGGTCGGCTTGTTTACCTCTGCTGGCAGGCGCCGCAGGACAATCCCTGGCTGGCGGTCGCCGGCGCAGCAGTTGCCCCGTTCATGCCCGCGGATACACCCGCGCCGGATCCGGCCGCCCCGGGGCCATTCTCCATGGCTGACCCGGTGCGTACTCGGAATGTGCTGGAAGCAGCGGGCCTGGTCGACATCAACATCGAGTCTGTCGAGAGAGATCTGCACCTTGGCAATCACCTTGATGAACTCATGGCGTTCCAAAAAAAGATTGGCCCGCTATCTGCCCTGCTTGAATCTGGTGACAAGGAAACCGGGCTGAAAGCGACCGCAGCGGTTCGAGAGGCCTTTGCCGCCCATCTCGGCGACAGTGGTGTGACGATGCGAGCTGCAGCCTGGCTGGTGACCGGCCGCGCGCCTTAGTGCGTCAGTTCAAGTCCGCCCAGGTCATCTGAGCTGCGCCAATCCCGCAGCACCTTACGGTAAGCGCCGAGCCCTTTGCCATAGGACTCAAGCCGCACATTACGATAACGCTGGCTCGCGCCTTCCTGGTTGTAGTAGCCCGGCGTGCAGCTGCCCGGTGAACCACCTAGGACCAACTGCGCCTGGGCAGCGCCGCTGCTCAGTTGGTCATCGATCCAGGCCTGCTCGGCTTCAGCAGTAACGTTAGCGACTTTGACATCGCGTTTCTCTAGTTCACGAATGGTATAGGCGACATGCTCCGCTTGGACATCAACACCGTAGGCATAGTTGGCACCCAGTTGGAACACAAACAGACCGCCACACATAAAGAGGTTAGGGAAACCCCGTGACATCAGGCCGTGCATCGTGCGCATGCCGTCCTGCCAGTGGTCATAGATAGACTCACCGTCAATACCATAGACCGGGATGCCTACCCTCCGCTCGTAGCTGCTGGTGATTTCAAAACCGCTGGCATACACGATGCAGTCCACCTCGTATTCGATACCGTTGGCAACAAAGCCCTTCTCAGTAATGCGATCAATGCCTTTCGAATCGCTGACGTCGATCAGCTCCACATTGGGCCGGTTAAACGTATCGAGGTAATTCTCGTTAAACGTTGGGCGCTTGCAGTACTGGTTGTAGTAGGCCTTGAGCTTATCTGCGAGCGCCGGATCTTTCACTGTCTCATCGACTCGCCGGCGAATCGCTTCCATGGTCTTGAAGTCCGCCAGCTGGGTCAGTCCGTGAATGGTCTCGCCTGGCTCGGCGCCGGCCTGCTCAGCCAGTTCGCGAAGATTACGGGTAAGCCGGGTCCAGCCGTCATCGGCGAATTCTGGGTAGTCGGCGAGACCGAGGATGGCTTCACCAAAGCGCTTCTGGCGCGTGGCCTGCCAGCCTGGCTCAAGGCTCGCTGCCCAGTCCGAATCCGTAGGCGTGTTGTTTCTTTCGTCAACCGAGGAGGGGGTGCGTTGAATGACGTAGAGGTGCTGCGCACTTTCACCCAGTGCCGGAACACACTGCACCGCAGTGGCGCCTGTGCCGATGATGGCGACTTTCTTGTCCTTGAGCTTTTCAAGATTGCCTTCGGGGCCGCCGCCGGTGTAATCGTAGTCCCAGCGGCAGGTATGAAATGAATGGCCGGCGTAATCTTCGACGCCGGGAATACCTGGCAGACGCGGTCGGTTCGCGGGTCCGGTGCCCATGCAGACGTAGCGTGCCCGCATCTCATCACCGCGATTGGTGGAGATGATCCACTTTGATTCGTCTTCTGACCAGCGCAGTTCAGTAACCCAGGTCTGGAACACCGCGTTCCGATACAGGTCAAAATGGTGGCCGATGCGCTGGGCGTGTTCATAAATTTCCGGGGCGTAAGAAAAGCGCAGTTTCGGGATGTAGCCGGTTTCCTCGAGCAGCGGTAAGTAGCTGTAAGATTCGATATCACACTGCGCGCCGGGATAACGATTCCAATACCAGGTGCCGCCGAAATCCGCGCCACTTTCGATGATACGTACGTCGGTCACGCCCGCCTGGTTAAGCCTGGCTGCCGTCATCATGCCGACCCAGCCGCCACCGATGATGATGACCTCGGTTTCATCCCTGATCGGATCGCGTTCCAGCGGCTCAGCGTAGGGGTCGTCGATCAGGTACTTGTCGGCGAACGGGGAATCATTGGTGATCTCGACAAACTGAGCCTCGGCGTCCTCGCGAATTCTCTTGGATCTCTCTTCTTCATAGCGACTCGCGAGTTTATCCGGGTCAAAGTCGAGCGCTTCAGGTGGGATCAGGTCGGTTAATGTTCTCATGAGTTCACTTTTGCTGAGAGGTTTTCATTGGGCCAAACGATCTTTCATAGTTGCTGTGGTGTCAAGCTTGTGGCGATCGGCTCGACAGCGTGAAGCAGGGTTGCGTGATCAGGTTTTTTGCAAGTTGTGACCAGTTTCGTTGAAATAGGGTCTTTATCCGTAAGCGTGAGGTACCAATCCGTGCGACGACTTCGACAAGTAGTTTTCACGATCCTGTTTTTCCAGTGCGCCGTGTTCCATGCCAGCGCCGAGCAACCCGGACAAAATCCGGCGGGTGTTTCGCCCCACCCCTATGTCTTCCACCTGGTGCAGGCCGCGCTCTGGGATGCAGCAGTCGCATCCGGGACCGTCTATTATCCGCCCACCTACCAGGTTGACGGTTTCACACACGGTACATCGAACCCCGACAAGCTGCTGAATGTCGCAAACCATTTCTACCCGGAAGTTGAAGGCCACTGGTACTGCCTGCGAATGACGGTCGACAGCCTGGCGCAGACCGGTGTGACGACCATATTCGAAGGCACCGCACCTGTTGGTGATATACAGCCCGATTTCGAGGGCGCGGACGACGAACTGTTTCCGCACATCATGGGCGGGATCAGTCCGGCCGCGGTGCTTGAAACCCATGAGGTTGTCCGCGACGCGGATGGTGCCTACGTCAGTATCGTTGGTGTTACGCAACCCTGAACATGTGACAGCTTTACTGTTCGACTGGTTTAAGCAGGTAGTGACCGACGAACCACTCGTTGCCTTCGTTCCAGGCGAAAAGCTCCTCGCAGGCCATGACAAACATGCGCCAGCGGTGGTACTGGCGGGTGACGCTTTCCGGGTTGTCACCCTCGCTCAGCGCAGCTAATGCCTCTGCCTGGTAATTGTCGAGATTGTTGAGCCAGTCTCGACAGGACTGTGCGTAGTGGCGGCCGTTAACCTGCCAGCGATGCTCCAGCTGCAGGTGTTGATCGAACATCAGAGGCAGATCCCAGGAAGGCATGGTGCCGCCTGTAAAGAAGTGGCGGGCCATCCAGTCAGCGTCTGTGTCATTGCTGAAAAAATAGGGTGAATGGCGATGGCAGAATATATGGAAAAACAGTCTGCCCTCGGGTTTCAGCCATGATGCGACGCGTTCGAACAAGAGGTGATAGTTGCGCAGATGTTCGAACATCTCTATTGAGACCACGCGGTCAAAGCTCGATGCCGTGCGAAAGTCATTCACGTCGGAGGTTATGACTGAGACATTAGGAAAGCCCTGGTCCTGCGCTCTGGCCTCGATGAAGGCGCGCTGACTGCTCGAGTTGCTCACGGCAGTAATTCGACTATTAGGATAGTTCTTTGCCATTGCCAGTGTCAGGGACCCCCAACCGCAGCCGAGCTCGAGAATATCCATGCCGTCATCAAGTGCAGCGCGATCCATGCTCAGTCTCAACATCGCCTCTTCGGCTTGATTGAGTGAGCTGTCCTCGTCATCGTAATAACTGCAGCTGTATTTCAACTGGTTTCCCAGCATGATTTCGAAGAATCGCGCTGGGACTTCGTAGTGCTGATGATTCGCCGACGCAGTGTGCAGTGCCAGGGGTCCCTGGCTCATCTGGTTTACCACCTCGTTCAGGTCAGTCAGTTTCTGTTTCTTCAACCGATCTCTTAACAGCAGTTGGATGCCCTTGCGGGTCAGGTAATCCGGTGCATATCCTGATTCAGCAATGTTGATAGCGGTCTTCATGACAGGCTCCTGCTGAATGCTGGTTTGTGAAACTGCACGTGGACGCAGCCAATGGCGCGTTCAAGGAATCCGCCTTCGCAGTAAGCAAGGTAGTAATCCCACATCCTGATGAAGTGTGTGTCGAAATTCATTTGCCTGACTTGCGGCAGGGCAGACAGGAAAGCATGACGCCAGCGATGCAGTGTCTCTGCGTAGTGCTCGGTAATGTCCTCCAGCGCATAACCGCGCAGGTCGCTCGATTGACTCGCGGTGCTGAGCAGCACCGAGGCAGAGGGAAGAGCCCCGCCGGGGAAGATGTAGCGTTGGATGAAGTCGACAGATCGACTTGCAGCCTCATAGCGCTGATCGGCAATCGTGATCGATTGCAAGAGCATCATGCCGTCATCCGTGAGCAATCTGGCGCACGTCTCGAAAAAGGTTGGCAGGTTTTCAAGGCCGACGGCCTCAATCATTTCGATGGAAACCAGCTTGTTGTAGCGACCTGTCAGCTTACGGTAGTCCTGCTTGAGCACGGTCACTCGATCACTGAGGCCAGCCGCCTCAATCTTGTCGAGCGCGTGGCGATGCTGTTCTTCAGAGATGGTTGTTGTCGTTACCTGGCAGCCGAAGTGCTGTGCGGCGTGCTTGGCCAGTTCGCCCCAGCCGGTCCCGATTTCAAGCAGATGGTCCCCGGGTTGGAGTTCGAGTTTTCTGCAGATAATGTCGAGCTTGTGCAGTGAAGCCTGTTCCATGGAATCAGTTTTTTGTTTGAAAATGCCCGATGAATACATCATGGTCGGGTCAAGAAAAAGCCTGAAAAAATCGTTGCCTAGGTCGTAGTGCTCGGCAATGTTGCGTCGGCTGCCCTGGATCGTGTCTCGTCTTGAATAGTGGTGGAGCCGGTGGCCCAGGCGGCTCAGCCAGGACATTTTCGACTGCATTTTCTCGAGCACTGCTCGGTTTCTCAGTAGCAGGCGGATCAAGCCCGTCAGGTTGTCGGTGGTCCAGTCGCCGTCCATATAGGCCTCTGCGCCGCCGATTGCGCCGGCTGAGAGGATCTTGCCGTAAACTGCCGGGGATTTAACCTCGACGCGGCAATGTGGTGGTTCACCGCCGCCAAAGGTGCGCTGCTGGCCGTGTTCGACCAGAGTGAGTGTGCCGAACCTGATGCCTTGCAACAGCCGGTGCACGACCATGGTAGTAAAATCCCGACTTCGCGGTAACGCCGGTGCTCGAAAGCCGGCGCTGCCTATTGAACTTGTCTTCATATTGTTGTTTCCCTCAGATCTTGCTTGTTATTGGCCTGGCGCTTGGGGTGAGCGAAGAACCTGGCGTTCTTCAGCTTGAGAACAAGTGCCTGGTAATAGATTCGTAAAGTCGTTTTCGCCGAGTGCCATTGGTGCTGCCACAGCAGACGATGCAGATTACCGCGGGTCATGCTGAGCGCTTTCAGGTTGAGGCTGGCATCGAACAGGTGCTTGTCAGATTGCTTAACACGTATGCCCACGGCCAGTTGATCGCCGGGCGCAGGCAGTGTGAATTCGTACTGCGTGTGCATCGGCATAAACGGTGAAACGTGGAAGTTTTTCGGCATGTGCGACTCGCCAGCCTGGTCAGGCTCGAGCACATAGGTGTAACGTTCATCCCAGGGTGTGTTGTTAACTTCGGCGAGTACCCAGGTTGGCTTGGCTGCGCCTTTCTCGAAGCAGTAAAACAGACTGATCGGATTGACGGCGTAGCCAATCTGGCGCAACGTCGTCAAAAGATAGATGTCGCCGCTGAAGGTTGCGCCGGTCCGCTCTTTGATAAGATGAGTGACCGAATCCTGCAGCGAAGCCTCGCCGGGCAGGTAGTCCTCGCGGTGGAAACTGAGGCAGTTAAAACGACCGTGAGATAACCAGGGGCTGATGCCGCAGACCTGTTCGATTTCGTCCAGCTTGAGCCATGCATACCATACGGGGTAAGAGAACCCATGTGCGGGTTCATTTCTGTGGTGGCTTACCTGGCCCTCATAAAGGCGGCTCAGCATACCGGCACACCTAACTGGCGGCAGACGCGCAGGGCGCTGACGACGCCGTCTTCATGAAACCCGTTGCGCCAGTACGCACCAGCGTAGTAGGTCCGGTTGACGCTGGAAATCTGGCTCCAGCGAGACTGGGCAGCAAGCATCGACTGGTCATAGAAAGGGTGTTCGTATTCAACTCGCTGGAGGACTTTCGTCTCGTCGATGTTGCCCGGGTCGTTCAGGGTGACCAGTACGGGTGTCGAGACCGGCAGATGTTGCAGCCTGTTCATGTAGTAAGTTAGGGCGGCCTGGTCGCTCGCTCGCTCCAGGTGATAATTCCAGCTGGCCCAGGCGCGTCGACGCCGCGGCATGATGGTGGCGTCAGTATGCAACTTCACCTCATTGCGCGTGTACTTCATGCTGCCAAGTACGGCAGTCTCGGCATGTGAGGGGTCGGCCAGCAGCTTGAGCGCCTGGTCGCTGTGAACAGCCAGCACCACGTGATCGAAGTTTTCTGGCCCGGCCGGGGTTTTGACGATGACTTTATCTGGGGTTCGCTCGACCTGCTGCACAGCACAGCCAACCCGAAGGTCTTGCAGCACCCCAGCCAGTTTTCTGACATAGCTGGCGGAGCCGTTATCGACGACCCGCCACTGTGGCCTGTTCTTCAAATCCATGAGCCCGTGGTGTTCAAAAAACCTTACCAGCGCAGCGATGGGAAACTTCTTGATGGGTTCGCTGCCGGTAGACCAGATTGCTGCCGCCATCGGTAGCAGGTACTGGTGACTGAAGGCGTCACTGTAGCCCTGGTGTGCCAGGTAAGTGCCCGTATCCATCTGGGCTTCCTGCTCGCGCAGCTGCCTCGCGTCGCTGTTGAAGCGTAAAATGTCTTTGACCATACGGAGGAAGCTTGGGCGGAGCAGGTTGCGTCTTTGGGCGAAGAGCGTGTTCAGGTTATGACCGTTGTACTCAAGGCCATGACCGCTCACGCTGAAACTCATTTCAGTCGCTTTGGCAGAGACGCCAAGTTCGTGCAGCAGCTTGATGAAATTCGGGTAGGTTCGATCGTTGAAGACTATGAAGCCGGTGTCGACATTAATGGGCTGGTTGTCGATCTCGATGGTGTGCGTATGTGTGTGCCCGCCGAGTCTGTCGTTCGCTTCCAGGACGGTGACGTCGTGTTTGCGCTGCAGGTAATAGGCGGCTGTCAGACCTGAGATGCCGCTACCCACCACCGCTACTTTGGCCATCGTTACGTGGTCCCGGCCGTCAGCTGGTTTTGTTGCCGCAGAGTAACTCCGGTCCCCTGACCGCAAGTAGCCTGGCTGTTACTTTGTCTGAAGTAGAGCATGGTTGCTTTACGCCGTTGTTCAGGAATCGGTTCAACCGAATATTACATGGCTGGATATCTCGGATTTCCGTTGTATGCTGTTTTGACACTGAGACAAGAATATAAAAAATCAGGTCAGTTGTCGTCGACGGTGAACGCTCTGATTGTTTGATTGGATGAGGCTGGTTCAAACTTCTGACACACTAATGCCGGCTGCATCTAACCATAGCATTGACTTCAAAGGAGAATCTTTGATGCACAAGTTTTTGATTATTTCCGCAGGATTGCTCTTCACGCTCTCAGCGGCAGCTGAAAGCGAAAAGGTCACTCAGCAACGTATCGTCATTGCCGGTGACGGCGAGCGTGATGAGCGCATCGAAGAAATCATTGAAAAGGTCGAGGCCATCAGCGGCGACGAAGGCAACGTGCATGTCGTTGTCAAACGAATCCATGATGGTGAGGTTGATGTTGAAACGTATGTGACGGCGCCGAACGAATTCCATGCCAGGGCACCCGGTATGCCGCATCCACCGCATGCGATGCTCAAGGGTATGCATCGTTCGATGCCAGAAATGAGCCCCGATGCAGCGAACTGCGTCCTCAAGAATATCCGCAATGCGGCCTCCGATGCCGCAGCCGTGGCGGTCGTGCGCGCCTGCAGTACGCTGAACCCGGTTGCCGAGAACTAGTCCGCTATTTGAAAACCATGCCGAGGATCTGGCTCGCGGCGCTGAAAGGCGTCAGCTCCCCGGCTGCCACCTGGGCTTCCAGCTCGGGGTAAGACTGCTTCACTTCCTCGCTGGCGAGAATGCGGGCCTCCAGCTCTGTGCTGATAAGCTTCTTCAGCCAGACGATGTTCTGTGTGGCGCGGCGCTGTGCAAGGCTGCCGGATTCTCTGGCCTGGGCTTCGAACTGGCAGATCATCTCCCAGACAGCATCGAGATTTTCTCGTTTCAGGGCTGAGCAGGTCATGATCTGCGGTTTCCAGGCATCCTGGGTACGAAAAATGCTGAATGCAGACTGGTAGAACTGCTTGGTCTGCATGGCCAGTCCGAGGGATTCGCCATCGGCTTTGTTGATGACAACCCCGTCCACCAGTTCGGTAATCCCTCGCTTGATTCCCTGCAGGTCATCGCCCGCATTTGGCACCATGAGCAGCATAAAGAAGTCGACCATGCCGTGGACTTCGACCTCACTCTGGCCAACCCCGACTGTCTCTATCAGGATGACATCGTATCCGGCTGCCTCGCAGAGCAGGATAGCTTCACGTGTTCGCTGCGCGATGCCACCCATGACACCTGCGGACGGGGAAGGGCGAATGAAAGCTGCCTCAGCGCGGGATAACTCAGCCATGCGGGTCTTGTCGCCGAGGATACTGCCGCCGGCAACCGGTGAGCTGGGATCAACGGCAAGCACCGCGACGCGCTTGCCCGCTGATATTAGGTGCAGACCGAAGGATTCAATAAAAGTGGATTTGCCGACGCCGGGTACCCCTGAGATACCGATTCGCAGGCTTCTACCGGTATGCGGCAGCGCAGACTCAATCAGCGTGGTGGCGGCTTGCCTGTCTTGCGGACGTTTGCTCTCAACCAGCGTAATGGACTTGGCCAGGGCACGCCGGTTGCCGCTGGTCAGCGTTTCCAGTGAGGGCCCGGTCGGGGCCATCAGCCCGAGGCTTCGATAACACCAAGCACCTCATCAGCAGCCTGGGGAATCGGTGTGCCTGGGCCGAAGACACCTTTAACACCTGCCTGTTGCAGGAAGTCATAGTCCTGCTTGGGAATGACGCCGCCAATGATGACCGCAATATCACTGGCTTCCGCTTTCTGCAGCTCATTGATGAGTGTTGGCACCATGGTCTTATGACCGGCGGCCTGACTCGAGACACCAATTACGTGCACGTCGTTCTCAATCGCCTGGCGGACGACCTCTGCGGGCGTCGAGAACATGGGCGACAGGTCGATGTCGAATCCCGCATCGGCAAATGCCGTGGCGATCACCTTGGCACCGCGGTCGTGGCCGTCCTGGCCCATCTTGCAGACGAGCATGCGTGGACGTCGGCCATGGTCAGATTCAAACTGCTCGACGCGCTGCTTGATGCTCTGCCAGCCATCATCTTCCTGGTAGAAGCTGCCATAAACCCCTTGGGTGGTTCTCGCTTCGGCCTCATAGCGACCAAAGATGGACTCCATCGCAGACGAGACTTCGCCGACGGTGGCCCTGGCCCGAATGGCTTCGATAGACAGTGCCAGCAGGTTGCCATTGCCGGATTCAGCGGCCGCCGAGATAGCCGCCAGTGCCGTATCGACGGCAGACTGATCACGATCACCTTTGATCTGGGCGAGGCGAGCCAGCTGTGCTTTGCGTACAGCCGTGTTATCGATCTCAAGGATATCGACCTTGTCCTGGTTCTCCTGCTGGTACTTATTAACACCAACGATGACGTTCTCACCGCGATCGATCAATGCCTGCTTGCGGGCGGCGGCTTCTTCAATGCGGAGCTTTGGCAGGCCGGTCTCGATCGCCTTGGCCATGCCGCCGTGCTCCTCGATTTCCTCGATCAGCTCCCAGGCCCGGTCAGCGATGCTCTGAGTCAGGGATTCCATCATGTAGCTGCCGCCCCAGGGGTCGATGACATCGGTGATACCGGTTTCTTCCTGAATCACCAGCTGCGTGTTGCGCGCGATACGGGCGGCAAACTCGCTGGGCAGAGCGATGGCTTCATCCAGCGCATTGGTGTGCAGCGACTGGGTACCGCCGAAAACCGCTGCCATGGCTTCGATAGTCGTGCGAACCACGTTGTTGTAAGGATCCTGCTCGGTCAACGACCAGCCGGACGTCTGTGAGTGTGTGCGCAGCATCTTCGAGCGTGGATTCTGCGGCGCGAACTCGTCGACGATTTTTGCCCAGAGCATGCGCGCGGCGCGCAACTTGGCAATCTCCATGTAGAAGTTCATGCCGATGCACCAGAAGAACGACAGGCGTGGGGCAAAGTCATCGATCTTGAGACCGGCCGCCAGGGCAGTGCGGATGTACTCCTTACCATCTGCCAGCGTATAGGCCATCTCGAGTGCTGAGTCGGCGCCCGCTTCCTGCATGTGGTAGCCGGAAATTGAGATCGTATTAAAGCGCGGCATGTTCTCGGTGCAGTGCGCGATAATGTCACCGATGATCCGCATCGACGGTTCTGGCGGGTAGATGTACGTGTTGCGTACCAGGAACTCCTTCAGGATATCGTTCTGGATCGTGCCGGAGAGCTGAGACTGCGCAACGCCCTGTTCCTCGGCGGCGACGATGTAACCCGCCAGGATAGGCAATACGGCGCCATTCATCGTCATGGACACGGAGATCTGGTCTAGGGGAATGCCGTCGAACAGGATCTTCATATCCTCGACAGAATCGATGGCAACACCGGCCTTGCCGACGTCGTGCTCAACACGCTCATGATCAGAGTCGTAGCCACGGTGCGTAGCGAGGTCGAAAGCGACAGAAATACCCTGGCCACCTTCCGCCAGCAACTGACGATAGAAGGCATTGGATTCTTCGGCAGTTGAGAAGCCGGCATACTGCCGGATCGTCCAGGGGCGACCGGCATACATCGTGGTCTGCGGGCCGCGGATGAATGGCTCAAGGCCGGGCAGGGTGTCGGCATAGAGCAGGTCGGCGGTATCCGCGCTGGTGTACAGCGCCTTCATTTCGATGCCTTCTGGCGTCACCTTGTTGAGAGACTCAACCGGCTTGCCTTTCATCTGCTTGGTCGCAGCCTCTTCCCACTCCGGCAGGGTCGATTTCGGTGCCTTGTAGTCAGCCATTAGTGGTGCCCCTCTGGGTACTCGTTGATCTCGATCAGCACGCCGTCGCAGCTCTTCGGGTGAATGAAGATGACGCGGGTGTTGTGAGCGCCAAGGGAAGGCTCTTCCGAGAGGAACTGGTAGC
>Ga0181575_10003346_pt1 | contig 11320 bp, 7 predicted proteins | sample 101ome_23_FD_145599 | JGI IMG/M metagenome (GOLD analysis project Ga0181575, IMG submission 145599) | Coastal salt marsh microbial communities from the Groves Creek Marsh, Skidaway Island, Georgia - 101411CT metaG (spades assembly) | ecosystem: Environmental > Aquatic > Marine > Intertidal zone... | reverse complement strand
GATGCCCGGCAACGACCCGCTCAATCTCCGCGGGGTAAACGTTGTAGCCCGCAGTCAAGATCATGTCTTTTTTGCGGTCCACAATGAAAATACAGCCGTCCTCGTCCATGGAGGCGACATCCCCCGTGTGTAGCCAGCCATCTGCCTCAATCGTCTCCTGAGTGGCCTGCTCGTTGCCGTAGTAGCCCTGCATCACTACGCCACCCCTGATCATCAGCTCTCCAATGTCCCCTGCGGGCAGTGTGACAGTGGCGTCTTCGGTGGAGGCTATCCTTGCGTCAACATAAGGAAGCGCTACACCAATTGAGCCATGCTTGACTGGTCCATTGGATGCGAAGGTGGTGCCCAATCCACCGAGCTCGGTCATTCCCCAAAGCTCGATGAGCGGGCAGCCGAACTGGGCCTCAACCTCCTGCATCTTCGGGACCGGCATCGTCTGCCCACCCACGGTGCAACATCGGAGACTGGATAAATCATAGGAACCCAGATCGGGATAATTCAGCAGAAACATGAACATGGTGGGGACTCCCTCGAACAGGGTCGCCTGATGCTCCTGGATGCTCTGCAATATGGTCTTCTCGTCAAACGATGGGTGCAGGACTAAAGTCATGCCCGATTGCACAGCACCACTCATGACCACATTGCCGTAAACATGAGGGCACGGCAGTGCCGTAACAACAGTATCTCTGTCACTCCGTTGATGCATCAAAGCCGTCATGGCCACATTCAGCAAAATACTTTGGTGCGATAAACAAGCGCCCTTTGGGTGCCCCGTCGTCCCCGACGTGTACCCGATTGTGGAAAGTGACAGCGGATCGATATCCGGCACCTCGAAGTTGTCATCGGCTGCGTCAAGCACCGAGTTGAATGACAACATGCCGCCCGGTAATGGCCCGTCCCCAAAGGCAATCAGCTCTCGAACTTCGGAGCGCTCTTTGACGTTCTGGATCGACATTGCTTTCTCATATGACGCGATCACAACAGAAGCGCCGCAGTCGTTGGCGATGAATTCCACCTCTGAAGGGGTCAACATGACATTAATTGGGTTCACTACAGCGCCTGTTTTCAAAATTCCGTAGTAGCTGACGACCCATTCCCAACAATTGGGAGAGTAGAGTGTGATGCGGTCTCCGACCTGAACACCCAAACCGATCAATGCGCTGGCGAGCTTGTTTGAGAGCGCATCCAGCTCACTGAAACTCAGGCTACGGCCCTCACAAATAAGCACCGTTTTATCACCATAGATCTGCGCAGCAGCAGTGGGAATCTCTCCGATTGACGTGATCATGGGTTGAATGCCTCGGTATTAAGGAGTTTTCGTCTCGACAGCATGGCTGGAGCTGGGATCAATATCGAACGCCAATAAAACGTTGCCCGGAGTAGTCCCAAGAATGGCGTAGCCGGAGCCCCAATACACACTGCCGTCAACAATGGTGGGGCCGGGACCGCCCAAAGACCCGCCATGGCCCGCGATGCCATTTATCGTGTCGAAGGCCCGATTACTCGAAAAGCTCCAAATCAAAGTGCCGTCTTCACTGCTAAACGCACGCATAGTCCCATCAACGGAACCGGTGAATAGCGCACCCTCGATCGCCGTGACAGCAGCCTGGTTGGCCGACGTACAATAGTAAGAGGCTGGATCGGAACAGTCTGCGGGTGCTGCAAGCGTCACGGTCCACTGCACCTCACCCGTCTCTGGCTCGAGGGCAACTAACCCTCCCTCACGCTCCAAACCCTCTGCACTCTCAAAATCACTATGCAACTCATATCCAAGCGGCACGTACATATATCTCTGATCAACAGCAGGCCCCAAATTACCGCCGGTCGCAGTTTTCCGTGTCGATGGCACTGCTTGCCAGAGAATCGCACCACCTCGATCAGGGTCAAGAACCGTAATCTTTCGGCTTTCCTGAGAGGCAATGATAATTTGCCGGCCGCTCTCAAGAGTGTGAAGTATCGGTGAGGCACCCACGTCGTCATTAGGACCTTGCACCTGCCCAGGACAATTTGCTTCGAACTGACTGGGCGTGTCACCGCAACTAAAAGCGTTTGCATCATTTTTCAGCAGTTGCTGAGACCACATCACGTGTCCGTCATCTAGGTTAAAAGCAAAGATTGCGTCACTCGCCCCACCGTCTGGAACGGGAATGTAGGAGTTCGATGTGCCGACATAAACCGCTCTCCGTTTTGTATCAATGGTGGGCGTAGACCAGATTGCCGCACCGGCCGGCCCGAACTGCTGGGTACCTGCGCTGTTCTTCCAAAGGGGCTTAGCCGCCTCCGAGACAGTGAAGGACTTCCAGATCTGCTTGCCTGATGCTGTATTCAGGGCGACCACCGCGCCTCTGGAAGTACAGCACTCGTAGCTGGATGCAACCGCCATGGGCTCCTCCCAAGATCCGACGGGTACGATGAGCCGCTCACCGCTCGGATCAAGCGCTACATGACCACTAATAGCCGCTGCGTGGTGCTCATCGACCTTCTGGCTCCATAACAGTTCCCCCGTCTGGGCATCCAATGCGTACACCGTGGCACCAAAATCACCAAAGTACGCCGCGTAGCGACCCGGAAATCCCTGAATCGGACCTACCGCTATTGAGCTGATCACCGGGCGAGCGGCCTCGAAAGACCAGTGAACGCAACCACTATTGGCATCGAGTGCGTACACCATCCCATTGTCACTACCCACCCATAACCAACCACCGCCCACCGCGGGCTGACTCCTCAGCGTTGCCGCTCCCGGCAGTCCAAATGCCCACTTGAGCTTTAGCTTGGCGATATCGCCCACGGCAAGACCGGCAGATTGACCGGACTGATAACGCGAGTTGGTTGTTGTGTCAGGGCTCCATCCGAGCCAATGACTTCCGTTCATAGGGTTCTGCAACACCGCGCCAGGTGCACACTGGTGGTCCATACTCGCCGCTGAGCGCTCTATTTCGACCAAGGGCCGGCCTGTCAACCACTCCGATATTCTGCGTTTCTGCTCGTCACTCAGACCCGCGGCGTGCTGCTGCATTTTACCGACGGTCATCGCTTGGTAGACAGTGGTCGGCGATAGCCTTTTCAGGGCGGCCCGAGAAAGTGCTCTGGAACCCGCCGTGGGCTCCTCATGGCATGTGGCACAGTACTCCTGAAACTCCATGACCCCGCGGTAATCGGACGTCTGCGCTGAAGCGTTTGCAGCGAGTACATTTACCCACAAAAAAACGGCTAACTGCGCCAGCAACCTCATTGGCTTTGACATCAAACGCATCATCCTTCCTTCACGGGTTAAAAATAAAAACTAAACCACGGTTATACTATTTATGATTTACGCTCACAAGCTGGCTAATCCGCTATTGCCCAAGCTTTAGCTATTGAAACTTTCGGATTGCGACATTTTTTGACGGGCTCCCAGTATTTACCTTCTTTGACGTCTCGCTAATCAGGAGGAGGTGACTGACATTCGGCCCAAATTTCCTTGAGCTGCGACAAGCTTGAGCGACCCTGCACGAGCTCACACCCGACTACGTAAGTGGGTGTAGTGCTCACTCCCAAATCTGATGCCAATGCTCGAATCTCACTCAAAGCGGTAGCGGACCGCGGACTTCCAAGCGCGCCGTCGATCTCACCGGGCGACATACCATGGCTTCCCGCGATGCGAATGAGGTCGCTATGTACGAGAGGTAGACGTGCCTCGAGCAATTTCTGATGGAAAGACCAAGCACTGATGTCATCCGACATTCGCAGTGACAGAAGCAACCGAACAGCTTGAGCTGACACCGAAGACATGGTGCCCATTGGGATTTCAATGACCTCAAAATAGTCGCTTAATTCGCTGTTGGCGCGCTCCAAATGATCCATCCTGCAAGGAATACACTCATAATCCATGAATACTATGAGCCGCTCGTTGCCAGCTGCTTCAGCCTTCTCCGATGGCGCTCTGAAATCTCGTAATAATTCCGCAGAGCCCGCCAAAATTCGCGCACGCTCAATTCTTACCTGCTGGGCTTGCGTCGCGCGCTGGAACTCGAATGCCTGCTCGAGGAGGTTTGGATGCCGAGTCAAAAAATCCGGATTTTTTGGATAGGTAATCAACGACCTCCTCCTCAGCAACATCAGCCACGGCCGCCATTGAGCAACATAAAAGCGTTGCCACCAGCAAGATCAAGGCCATTAAATACGGCAGGCAAACCCGTTCAAAAAAAGCACTCTCAACGCTGACCATATTGCTTAGCTTAGGAGCGCAAACACTCTAGCGAGTCTCCGCGACCGAGGCGGCTACGTCCAAGCGATTGACGGCATAATCCGACACCAACTCTATGTGGCGTCCTGAGTCGATGGGTAACGATACCGTGAGAGTTGCGCTTCCCGTATTCCAGTCGGCTGACCCTGGTCCTCCGGTAACTTTAGTCACCGCCCCTTGGCTGAGCTTGTATGCCACCTCACCATCGAGCAGCACACTGTAGGTCTGCCTGTCATTGAGATTGGCAATGCCAACATCAACTAAACCACGATAAGCAGTACCTGGCTTAATCTGCAGCGTGAGCGAGGATGCCTCTTCCTCATAATGTGCGGAGATCACCATCACCTCGGGATACTGGATATTGACGACCTCGGGTGCGTTTTCCGACAACGCACTCATCACAAAGCGCTTGTCATAGAGCCGCTCTAGCCCCCGCCCGGGATTGAGCACAGCGAAGGGCAGCAACGCGTTGCTCGCGAGAGTTCCGAGCTCATGCTGGCCATACTTGTCTTCCGGAACCCTTGGGTTAATCGAGTCCCCCTCCAGAAAGCCCGCATCAATCACATCACGACGCGGGAAGAAGGTCCTCCCGTCTGAGCTCTGTGGATGAAAATGTTCACTTGCATAAGCGAGCATGGCGGTGACTGTTTCCTCGTCTCCAAGCTCGGCTGCATAGGCCGCTAAAAACCCAAAATCATAAGAAACATAGGGCGAGGACCACCGTTGGCTCCAGCGTTCCGGATTTTGATCAAGAAGCCCGGCAAGCTCCGAATCGCGTTGCGCCGGATAATGCCTGCCAACCACCTCGGGTTTCCAAGCGTGCATCATTAGGCCATTCCAACCATCGCTCCACGCATAGGGCTTGTCTATGAGCTCGCGCTCAGCAACCCGATAGTGGTACATGGTTCTTGAAGTACCTGTTGCAATAAATTCAAGCTCCTCAGCTTTTTGCCAGAACAGCTCACCTACATCACCCAACGCGCTGTCATGATTCCAGTCATAATGGATCAAACCAAGTGCAGCATGCTGGTTACATTCCGCGTAAACGTTATTGGGCTCGCATTCGATACCCACGTGGCCACTCTCCTCAAACTGGCGGAACACCAATTCGGCAAGCGTGTCGTGGCTATAACCATTTCTGAATCCATTAAGGCCTGACAATTCAAAGACCATCGAATCAGGTTTATCGAAGCGAGTGTCCTGGTAAAGCACCGAATAAAGGCTGACCATCTGCAGCAAATGGCCGCTATACATGATGTTTTTTTCGCGCACGGGGTCACGCCATTCTTTACCTGCGGGCAGGTAGTTTTTGAATGGTTCCATCTCAATGATTGGAAGCCATGTGGGGGCCCAAACGTCGCGACGCAACATTTTTTCAATTAATGCCAACTGGGCATTCTCATATAGCTCGCGGTAGGCGGGTGTATAGTTAACCTGCACCATCGCCAGACCGTAGCTGATGAACGCCATCTGGAACTGATAGGCGTCATAGGAGAGCATCTCCCGCGGCTCCATGTAACGCCAGTCACCGGGAAGCTGCCGGGCCAGTTCAACGATATGACGCAAGTGTCCTAGCTGATCTTCAGATAGTGCAGGCTTCACCTGTTCGACCGGTCGCTGCTGGGCAATCGAAAGAGAAGCCGTCAGCAGCAAGCCTGTAAACAAGCCCATCGCCCTCGCCACTATCATCATCTTGGTCTGCCTTATCATCTTGGTCTGCCTCATCAACTTGATAGCCCACCAAAGGTGCAGCATTTTTATTTAAAAACTGTACCCGACCTTGACGCCATACCACCTCGGCATGCCCATATTGCCGTACGCATAGTCCATCCCAGACAGCGCGTACATGTTGTCAATGTAGTCCTCCTCAAACACGTTCTCCACGTAGCCCTCCAGTTGCCAACGCTCCGAGGGAGATCGCCAGAACAAGCGCAGATTCGTTAGCAACCGGTCCTCGATATAGGTAATTTCGTTACCCCCAAGACCAATCGCTGCCTGTCGATAATTGAAGTCAACTTGCGCGGTGACCGTGCCTGATCGTTCCATCGGAAAGCTATAACGTGCCAATCCGTTTACCGTCCATTCAGGTGCGCTGGTTCCCAGATCACTGCCGTCCAGAAAGAACTGGTCTCCAACAAATGCTCTGTCGCCTGTTCCAAAATTAGCCGGGACAAAAAAATCTTCGGGCGCTTTGATTTCTGTGTCCAGCCATCCCACACCCAAGGTCAACTCGAACTGGTCAGTGGGCAGAAAGAACAACTCAATCTCTGCACCAGTAATATCGGCATCACCAATACTCTGCAATCGCCCGACAGGAGCCAGTGCAACGTTGTCATAAACCAGACCCTGCTTATCCGTCACGCTCTGGTGAAATACTGCGAGATTGACCCTTGCTCTGCCATCCGCGAGCGTCCCCTTGATGCCGCCTTCATAACTTTCGACCTCCTCAGGATCTACTGCAGTCAACGCGCTCAAATCCCCCCCGAGCAAGTCGCTGTTGAAGTTCCCCGAACGGAATCCGGTAGAAATAGAGCCATAAACAAGCCAGTCATCCTGAGGTCGCCATTCCAATCCAACCTTGCCATCGGTCTTGGTGGCATTGAGAGACCTAGAGCCCGAAACTCCAGCAGTAAGTACCGAGATATCTTTTTGGTCGTCTGTATAACGCAGGCCGCCGATCAGCCGAAATCGCTCGCCCACCGGAACAGCGACCTGCCCGAAAACTGCCCAAGACTCTGAAGTGGCGGCCGCGATAGTATCTGGGGACTGAACAAACTCGAAGTCTCGGATCGTACTCGTCGCATCTCGGTCTTCGTCAAAGTAATACAGCCCTGCCGTCCATTCGATCTGATCTGCAGACCCCTCCAACCTTAACTCCTGAGTGAATTGCTCTGAGTCCTGCGTGTAGTGGTCGTTGAAAGAGAAGTAACCTCCGAACACGCCTGCAACACTGGCATCTTCGTCAGGATTAAAATACCGGCTCATTTCGTCGTAAGCCGTGATCGATATCAGATCAATATTATCGGTAAGCTGATAATTGAATCGGATAATCCCGGTCGTTGTCTCCAAGGTATAACTATTGCCACCGGAGTTAGGATCCAACTCGGTATAGACCTTCTCGGGATCTAGATTGGGATCACCAAAGGTGGGCAAACCGAAATAGGCACCGCCCCCAACACACGCACCCGCTCGGATCCGACCAGCATCGCACTGCTGCAGCGTAGCCGGGTCGAGCAAGCCCCAGTAATGAAAACCCTTGCCTATGTCGTCCCTGTCACTGGCCTCCAGAGTCAGTAGAACATTGGCGCGCTGGCTTAGGTCAAATTTAAGATGAGCGCGTCCAGTTAACCGATCAATTTTCCCTAATTTCCCGCCGGCAGGGCCGAGGTTATCCTGGTAACCATCGTCCTCGTGATACTGAACCGCCACACGCCCGCTGACTTTATCGCCGAGAGGGCCTGACACCGCAGCCTCTATGATTCGGGTGTCGTAGGAACCCATCTCCAGCGTGGCATAAGCCTCAAATTCATCTGTGGGCTTAGCTGAAACAAAGTGCACGAGCCCGGCGGTGGAATTCCTGCCAAACAGTGTCCCTTGCGGACCCCGTAAGACCTCAATGCGCGCTAAATCTAAGAGGTTGTTGCCCCCATAATACGCCTGGGGCCGATAAACATCGTCGAAATACAGCGCGACATTTCCCTCGCCAGCGAGCGTCGTATTGAGCGTGGCGTTACCTCGGATGGTGAGCCCGCCACTGTAGGAACCTTGATCGGCGAAAACATTAGGTATTTGGTTGAATACCTCCAGAGAATCATGCAATCCCAAGGCCTTAATCATGTCGCCACTGAGTGCGGTCATCGAAATCGATACATCCTGAAGGCTTTCTTCCCGCTTCTGTGCCGTAACTATCACCTCTTCCAAGGCACCCTGAGCAGTTACCGGCGCACTGTTCAACCACATTAACGACAACAAAAACTTAAGCAGTATGGCTTTAGACCACAGGATTCGTGTGCGCATCATTCTCATCCTTCTCGTTTCTTATAGGTGATAAACATTTCTGCTTTCGTTGCGTGGGCTGCAGCTGCTACTACCGCAACTCTGCCATAAAAAAATATTACTAAACTATGGGTCTAATTTACACCTATACTAAACGCTTCGTCTACTTTTGAATTTAACATTAAATGCCGCCGAAAAAAGCAGGAGAGGTAGATTTATTCAAGTGCGTCGTTAGCGTTAAACGATCGCCTGCCAGCAAATTTATGCTCTAAACTAATAATTCTGGGATGTGCGAGCCCACTGGTTAAGCATAGCCGTCTGACTAAAAGGGCAAAAACGATGATACCGCTCCAGTTAATCGGGATGAAAAGAGAGCCGTCTCAAGCCCGAGGGATGGCGCGAGTCACCGCGATTCTGGATGCGTGCGAAATATTGCTAGGCAAGAAGCGATACGGTGACATTAGCATCGACGAGATTATCGCTGAAGCGGATGTCACCAAAGGTACGCTCTACCATTTTTTTAAGGATCGACGGTCAGTATTCCTTGCTGCCATGCACAGAGCGCTAATAGACATTGACGATCAAGCTGATCCTCGCGATGGTGAGGAGAACCTCGACTTTGCCAGCTACATGGCAAAAGTAGAAAAACGGTTAGAGGGAGTATGGCGAAAGCACCAACACCTCGTGGAATTTTATGAGAGTAATAAATATGCTCCTGACTATGGGCGCCCCGAATTTTCGACCCAGATTCGCTCGCAGAAAGTTATTGCCGCAGAGCTACTCAACCGCCATCCCGAAGTCGGCTCATCCAGAGCCAACGAAATTAGCAGGATACTGATTCAGGCAATTTATACGGGCCTGGATGAGGTCGCTCTATACCCGACTCGGGGAAGGTCGGGCTTCAAACGAGAATGGCGGGCGATGATTGCTGCATATATTGAGACATTTACTCGCACTTGAATCATCCTAGCCTTAACAGGGTTCTGACCGCCAAGGACACGCTCGCGCTCGCTTTTGGAGCGATGATTGGCTGGGGCTGGGTGGTCCTGACCGGCGACTGGATCACGATAGCGGGCTCACTGGGCGCTATCCTCGCATTTGGAATTGGCGGACTGATGGTGACCCTCATCGGCCTCACCTACGCAGAGCTTGCCTCAGCGATGCCAGAGGTGGGTGGCGAGCACGCTTACAGTTATCGCGCCCTTGGGGCTGGCGCATCCTTTATCTGCACCTGGGCGATTGTTTTGGGCTACGTATCGGTCGTGGCATTTGAGGCTGTGGCTCTACCGACCGTGATCGAATACTTGTTACCAGGATTCAAGAAGATTCAACTTTGGAATGTGGGTGACGAGAGGGTTTATCTGAGCTGGGTGTTAGTGGGCAGTATGGGTGCTGCAACAATGACTTGGCTGAATGTCCGCGGCATGCGTGCATCTGCATTACTTCAGCAGACTGTCACCGCGTGCATTCTTGTGTCCGGCGTGATGCTGTTACTGGGGGCAGTGAACACGGGTGCGCCCTCCAATATGGAACCCCTACTATCCACAGACTCCAAAGGTGTCCTGATGGTATTGATCATGACTCCGTTTATGTTTGTTGGTTTTGATGTCATTCCGCAGGCAGCTGCGGAACTCAATATTCCATTCAAACAAATCGGCAGGCTCTTGCTCGCCTCGGTGTTGCTGGCCGTAATTTGGTACGTCGCTATGATCTCAGGCGTGGCTCTCGTTTTACCAAACCAGCAGCTCAACGGTTCCAATCTTCCCACCGCAGAAGCTATGCAAGTAGCGTTTGGCAGCCCTATCGCCGGTGAAGTTCTCATCATTGTGGGCATCGGCGGGATCATCACCAGTTGGAACGCGTTTCTTATTGGCGGCAGTCGCGCCGTCTACGCGATGGCCTTAGCAAAAATGCTCCCAGACTTTTTGACGAAACTTCACCCCGTTTACAAGACACCTGTGAACGCAATTTTAATGATTGGTACTGTTTCTTTTTTTGCCCCACTCTTTGGCAAAAATGCCATGACCTGGCTCGTCAACGCGGGCGGCCTTGGCATCGTGCTCGCATATGCTCTGGTTGCAATTTCTTTTCTCGTGCTTCGAAAGCGAGAGCCCGATATGCCCCGCCCCTTCAAAGTGCCACAGGGTTCAATCGTTGGTTTAACGGCGGTCGCGCTATCCGCAGGAATGTGCGCCCTCTATCTACCCGGCAGCCCCGCTGCTCTTTTGTGGCCTTACGAGTGGGCTTTGATCCTGTTCTGGAGTGGCGCCGGTGTCGCACTCTATATCAAATACGTAAAAAGAAAGTGATAAGTCCCCAGTAGCCACCAAGCACGACTAAGCGTTGTTAACCAACGGAGCCGATCGTTTTTCCCAATACGCCGCAAACCGAACTGCAAGAACGAACAAACCAGTGACCGTATAAACAATAGCAATCAACCGGGTATCGCCCACCATGACCGTCTCAGCGTAAGACACCCAGATTGCCGCCCAGAAATACCAAATCCCAATCCGATGCAGGAATCGCCAATGTCTGGGATCCATGGCTCGACGAACGGGAAAGAACGAGGTCACTGTCAGAGCCAGCAGTAACGCATAGCTCAGCATACGCGTAACGAACTCACCGGTATCGTGCAGTGCCGTCGCGTAATAATCCCCATGCAAGCCTAGAAGCACTGCGATAAAAACTGCCTGCCAGCCGAAACCCGCCGCGAATGACAGTCCCACATAACGACGGTTACGCAGCAACCAAGTCGAAAAACTACTGGGGAACAGCTGCACCAACGCCGTGGCCACAAACGCGAGATAGACCCAAGGCGAGGCCAACTGCACCGACAAGCGGATCATGGCCACTGTCGCTTCTGGCGTAGAGGCGCCTATAGTGGCGAGGCCCGCAAGGATAATCGCGAAGCTCAGCCCAGCGATAACAATAAAAAGCGGCCACCCATTCAGCAATGGGTGGCGAAGCAAACTATCAGCTCTAGCGTTCACGCCACATTCGCCCAACAGGCATCCTGAAAACGTATCCTTGCTGACCGTTCAACCGATATTTTTATTCATCGTGATGGTTTGCCAGTTGGTGTACTCCATCAGTCCATGC